>SMTZ1_10002506_pt1 | contig 18499 bp, 14 predicted proteins | sample DeeMarSWOR136_30_FD_25667 | JGI IMG/M metagenome (IMG submission 25667)
GCCTATACAGCAGTATTCGCTGATCAGTTATGAAAAAGAAGAAATTGTCGTTAAGGCTTTCAATCTTGTTGCTCTGGAATATTATTGTTTCTCCAGGGTAAAGGAAGTCTGTAAGAACCAAACTGCTCTCCTACTTCTTGTTGAGTTTCTGGATTCATATTTTTTGCGGTAAAAATGTTTGAGATTGATGTCTTATTAGATATGATAAGCGGCTACATCAAAAATTTTAACGGTCCATCTCCAATGGGACCATCATTCCTTGAAGACCATTACGATTTCTTTTTTAATTCTAAAAAAGGTTTCCTAAAAATGTTTATAGACTCTTTCCGGTTTAAATAAAACCTACACAACCGGATTACGGTTTAGCCTGTTAATCTATAAAGCTAAGAAAGATGAGGAATGAATTATGTGTGGCATATTCGGATGCATCTTGCGACAAGGTGAGGCTGCCTCGACAATTCACAGAGGCTTAAAGAAGCTTGAGTATCGAGGCTACGATTCCGTCGGAATTGCAACACTTGAAGGAAGCCAACTGTTCATAAAAAAGGATAGTGGAAAAATTGATAGTGTTCATGCAACACACAACCTCGATGCTCTTCCTGGCAGACTGGGGATAGGTCATACACGATGGGCAACACACGGCGCACCCTACCAAGTTAACGCCCATCCACATACAGACTGTGACAATCAAATTGCTGTTGTTCACAACGGAATTATCGAAAATTTTGCAGAACTCAAAACTGAACTTGAAGAGTTGGGACATACTTTCAGGTCAAAAACTGACACCGAAGTCATCGCGCACCTTATTGAAGAAAAGTTGAAGCAAGATTTGTCTCTTGTCGAGGCGGTTCGCGAGGCTGTGAAACGGTTAGACGGCTCCTACGCTATCGCTGTCATCTCTGTTACAGAACCCGATAAAATTGTCTGTGCCCGAAAAGAGAGCCCGCTCGTTCTTGGAATAGCAGAAGACAGCCTCTACGTTGCATCTGATATTCCCGCTTTTCTCTCGAATACAAACAGGTCTGTTGTCATTCAAGACGGAGAGATTGTTGTTTTAAGCGATGCAGGATATGAAATCCGAAACATTGCTGATTGGGAAGTGGTCACTAGAGAGCCTGAGATTATAGATTGGGTTCCAGAGATGGCTGAGAAACAGGGCTATCCACACTTCATGCTGAAGGAGATTCATGAGCAACCTTTACGCTTAAAAAACACACTTCGTTTACAGGACCAATACTTGGAGTTGATGACCACTTTCTTAGATCGAGCAGGAGAAGTATTTTTGGTAGCCTGCGGAACCTCCTACCATGCTTGCTTGGCAGCATCCTACATGTTCTCAAAGCTGTCTTTCTTGGCAACCCATCCTGTCATAGCTTCAGAGTTCGTTGAGCAACATGGTAAATCAGTGAATATCGATAGCACCCTTCTAGTGGTCAGCCAATCCGGAGAGACAGCCGACACCTTAGACGCGGTTGAAAGCGCCAGATTACGCGCCGCCACAGTTCTGGGACTCACAAACGTTGTAGGCTCCACGCTGACCCGGGTTGCTCGGGTCTACATATGCCAGCAGTCAGGTCCAGAGATAGGAGTTGCAGCAACGAAGACCTTCACTTCTCAGCTCTCTGTGCTCTCTCAGTTGGCCATAAGGCTTGCCAAGAAGAGGGGAAAGATTTCTCATGTGGAGATTGAGGACATTGAGGAGAAGCTTGAGAAGATACCAGATATTGTTGAGTGTACTATCCAGAGTCAGGAAGAAAAGGTGAAACAGTTAGCGAAGAAATATCGAGGCAAGCGATGCTTCTTCTTTTTAGGACGGGGAATAAGCTCGGCTGTCGCCCTTGAGGGTAGACTTAAGCTTATGGAGATCGCCTATCTTCCTTCAATTGCTTATCCTGCAGGAGAAAGCAAGCATGGTCCCATTAGTCTAATTGAGCCGGGGTTCCCTGTGATTTTTGTATGCCCAAAGGATGGCACACATAGAACGATGATCAGCAACATTATGGAGATGAAAGCTCGCGGCGCCTCAATAATTGTAGTAATTGAGAAGGGGGATGAGGAGATAAAAAAATTGGCTGATGATTATATAGAGATAGACTCAGGATTGCCTGAAGTCTTGTCTCCAATACCTTTTGTCACTCCGTTGCAGCTCCTCGCCTACTACATGGCAATTGAGCAAGGATGCGATCCGGATAAGCCCCGGAACTTGGCTAAATCCGTGACTGTAAAGTAGACAAACAGTTCAAAAGAACAAAATATACTTAACATAATCACGGGGTCAAAAGACTTAACGGAATTGGTGAAGAAAAAGATTCTAAAGTCACCGATTGATTCTGACTTCTAGGACATAGTACCACGGAAAGGCATCATAGATGTCAGACGACTATAAACCTGTGACAAATCTAACCGTTTATCCGGAACGGATAGTGTCCCTCTCTCCCAGCAGCACAGAGATTTTGTTTGCTGTGGGGGCTGGATCAAAAGTTGTGGGAGTAACAGACTACTGCAACTATCCTCCTAACCTCAAGGCGCGGATTGAAGCAGACGAAGTAACAAAGGTAGGCGGTTACTGGAATCCCTCAGTAGAGACCATTGTTGCATTGAAGCCCGATCTTGTTCTGGTTTCCACAGCCAAATGTACGGAAAAGACAAACGAGTGCAAGGTGAATTGTAGCCGCAGATGTGAAATAACAATAAAAGTCGCCAGCAGACTCAGGAGTTTAGGCCTGAAAGTTTTGACTTTGGATCCCCATAGCATGAATGACGTTCTCAACAATATCCTCTTGGTGGGAAGGGCAAGCGGAAATGCCCCCGAAGCCAGCAACCTTGTGGAAAATCTGAGACAGCGAATAGACAGAGTCGTTACTAAGTCAAAGGCGATATCTCATAGACCAAAAGTATACTTTGAGGTCTGGAACGACCCTTACATGAGCGTGAGTTCAGGAACATGGATTGGCAACCTAATCAAATTGGCTGGTGGAGCAAACATTTTCGGTGAAGCAGTTTCAGAGTGGCCCATAATCCACTCAGAAGACATTATTCAACAGAACCCCGACATAATCATGTTTCCAGTTATTCCCGGAGTTCCCAGGTTTTGGGGAAGCTTCGAGGATGTGAAGAAACGTCCGGGATGGAATAGCATAAATGCTGTTAGAAACGGCAGCCTCTATGAGGTTCCAAGAGACTATATCTCCAGACCAGGACCCAGGCTTGTGGAGGCGTTAGAGATGCTGGAGATTTTTATTCACCCAAGTTCTTAAATAACTCGTCCGCTTGATTGGGAAAGTCTGTGGAGGGCGTTTGATTCATGAATGCTGTTGGTCTTTTTTCTGGTGGCAAAGATTCGCTCTATGCCGTACATCTTGTCGAAAAACAGGGTGTCACGGTTGATCATCTGTTAAGTCTAATTCCAAATCTTCCCTGGCCCTCTCCTCATGCGGAAAACATGGAAGCTCTGAAGATATTGGCGGAATCTATGGGGAAACATCTGACAATCGTTGATTTCAAGAGAGAGGGAGCATTTGTTGAGGCACTTAGAAGCCTTGAAGTTGATGCTTTGGTTGCAGGTGACATTTTTGTTGAGGCTCATGTGTCAGGTCTTAAAGATGTTTGTAGTAAGGTTGGCTTGGAGTTGCTTGAACCCCTCCACAGAAGAGATACGTCAGAGCTTTTCCATGAAATCTTCAATTCAGGATTCAAGGCTTTGATTACGGGTGTAAACCTGAAATATCTGGGTGAAGAGTGGTTAGGATTCACCATCAGTAAAGAAACAAGTGCCAGCTTTCTGTCGAGAATTGGAACTGTTGATCCTTTGGGTGAAAACGGGGAGTTTCACACGCTGGTCCTCGATTGTCCACTCTACGCAAAACCGTTTAAGGTAAAATCTGAGGTGAGGAAGGCTGCGAAAGGTATGGCTTATCTTAATGTGTCAATTGTGTAAAGTTTTTGTATAATCTGAGCTTGGAAGCTTGTGAATTCCTTCTGGCTCGGTATTTTGTGTATTCTGTAGGAAGTTTTATATATCGTTAGGATGGATAATCCATCCTATAAGGTGTAAAATATATGGATAAAACTATCACATATATCGTAGCGATTTTAGCGATTGTCTCATTAGCTGTTGCAACCTACGGCTTCATCACTTTTCAGGCAAACGTCAATGACTTGGAACAATCCAACAGTGAGTTGGAGAGCTCTATCAGTGACTTAGAAGGAACTTTAACCAATATAGAAGGACAGCTTGATGTTATACAAGGACAGATTGGCGAATATCAAACAACCATCGAAGAACAGCAAGAAGAACTCATCGGTTATCAGAAAGTGACGCTGGTTGATTTTATGGGTAACGTAGTGACCTTGACTGCTCCACCAGAAAGAATTGTATCTTTGGCACCTAGCAACACAGAAATGCTGTTCGCTGTTGGGGCAGGCGACAAGGTTGTGGGAGTAACAGACTTCTGTAACTATCCCAACAATTTCGCGGAATGGGTCGAAGCGGGCAATATGACCAGCATAGGAAATTACTACGGTCCATCGGTGGAACCCATCATCGCATTGGAGCCTGATCTTGTTCTTGCAAGCACCGGAAGTCTGGACGCTGCCGCGAATCTAAAGAGCCTTGGATATAATGTCTTGGTACTAGAAGCTAGAACAATTGACGGTGTTCTTCAGGACATACTCTTGGTGGGAAGAGCAACCGGTAAACACGTTGAAGCAGGAGTCCTCGTAAGCAACATCAGGGCACGAATTGATGCCATAGCCAATCAAGCAGCAGCTGCAACCACCACGCCGAAAGTGTACCATGAAGTTTGGAACGACCCCCTTATGAGTGCAGGTCCAGAAACATTCATTAGTGAACTGATAACTTTGGCGGGTGGAACAAACATTTTCAACGACGCAACTACAAGTTGGCCAACTGTAAGCTCTGAGGCAATTATCGAAAAGAATCCTGACGTAATGGTGTTTCCTGACATGTATATGGGTGTACAAAATTTCTATCAAACCGTAGAAGCTGTGGAGAACAGGCCTGGATGGGACTTGATAAGCGCGGTTCAGAATGATGCAATCTACGAGATCAATGCCGACATAATCTCTAGATCCGGTCCAAGACTCGCTGACGCACTAGAAGCACTAGCAAAGATGATTCATCCAGAAATTTTTGGGCAACCCTAAAATAACCCCCCTTTTTTATAACGTAAACATAATTTGTGAAACTTCAAATGAAAACAGACACTGAAACCGCTCATCTAAGACGAGTTTCCCACTGGAAGATATATTTGCTCATACTGGTACTTGCGTTTGCAATAGTCTTTGTTTTATCACTTAACCTAGGCTACGCCCCTATTCCCTTCAGCGACATTCTGGCGATTCTAGGCAAACAAGTTCCTATATTAAACAATCTGGTAGACTCTTCGCATTTCACCAAAACCGCTGAAGTGATAATAGTCCAAATCAGACTTCCACGAGTAATATGTGGAGCCCTAGTTGGCGCGGCATTGGCAACAGCGGGAGTTACATATCAGGGAATCTTCAGAAATCCAATGGCTGACCCTTACGTCATCGGAGCCTCAACAGGCGCGTCAGTGGGTTCAGCGCTTGTAATAGTTCTTGGCGTGGGGATCTCCCTTCTAGGCGTAAACACGCTTCAAATCCTTGCTTTTGTTGGTTCCCTAACAACCGTCCTCCTCGTTTATACCATCTCAAGAGTTGGTTCTAAAGTTCCAGTTACAACTTTGCTTCTCACAGGAATAGCAGTAAGCCTCTTCCAGAATGCAATAGTAACCTATATGAAGACAATCGCCAGCGACAAACTTCTTCATGGATTAACTTTCTGGATTATCGGAAGCCTTGCACCCACCGAAAACTGGGAAAAAGTATGGGCTATCCTTCCCCTCATAATCGTCGGCGCCGCTGTTGCCTATATGTATTCACGCGACTTGAACATCCTTGCTCTAGGAGAAGATCAAGCCCAGCACTTAGGCGTCGAAATCGAAAGGGTGAAACGGATACTGCTTATTTCAGGAGCCCTCATGACCGCAGCCGCTGTCTCGATTAGTGGCTTAATCGGTTTCGTTGGCTTAATAATACCACACTTGACAAGAGTCCTGATAGGCCCTGATCATCGAGTTCTCCTACCCACCTCAGCCGTCGTAGGAGCCTCTTTCCTGATGATATGCGATGCACTGTCACGGGTAATAATGGGTTCAGGTGAAGCACCTGTGGGTGTAATAACCGCACTTTCAGGAGCTCCGTTTTTTATATATCTTCTCCGTAGAAAAAAGAAAGGATACGCAACATAAGGTGACGAAAGCTATGGTGGTCCTGACAATCGATGGCATCGACTGTTCTTATGGCTCCGTTAATGTTTTGAATGATGTCAAGTTTGCAGTTGAGAGCGGCGAATTCTTAGGCATTCTTGGTCCCAATGGCTCAGGAAAAACAACGTTGCTCAGAAGCATAAGCAGAGTGCTCAAACCAAAGAGAGGAGCGATCCTCATAGACGATAAGGACATATATGGAATGAAAAGTGTTGAAGTTGCTAGACAGTTGGCGGTAGTTCCACAGGACACACCTGTAACATTTGATTTCACTGCTCTGGAAGTAGTTCTCATGGGTCGCAATCCTCACATGCCCCGGTTCAAGATGGAGAGCAAAGAAGACTTGGCCATAGCAAGGAATTCCATGGAACTAACTCGTACTTGGGACTTTGCTGACAGGCCTGTAACTGAAGTTAGCGGTGGAGAAAGGCAACGTGTGATAATCGCGCGTGCACTAACTCAAGAACCCCAAATTCTTTTGCTGGACGAGCCAACAACCCACTTAGACATAAGCAACCAGCTGGAAATAATGGACCTCATCAAGCAGTTATGCAAAACCAAAAAGCTGGTGATAGTCGCAGTTTTCCATGATTTCAACTTAGCTGCACGATACTGTGACTCCATTATTCTCCTGAAGGACGGCAAAATCGTTGCTATTGGGAAAGCAAACGAAACTCTCACAAGCCAAAACGTCAGAAAAGTTTTCAGCGTTGACACCATCGTAAAAAAGCATCCTGTCACAGGTTTCCTTCATGTGATTCCCATTTCAAGACCCGTAAATCTGAAACAGAAGAGCCTTCTTGTTCACATGATTTGTGGAGGCGGAACCGGCAGCCACTTGATGAAGACTCTGCTTGATGAGGGCTACCGCATAACTGCTGGAGTCCTCAACCTGTTAGATACTGATCAAGAAACTGCCCAGCTGCTGTCGATTCCAACAACAAACGAGGCTCCATTCTCTCCGATAACCCATGAAGCACACCAAGCGAACCTGAAGATGATCAGTAAAGCCAACGTTCTTGTGATAACGCCGACCCAATTTGGTGAGGGCAACCTGCGTAACCTCGAGGCTGCAGAAACAGCTTTGGAGAAAGGAATACCAACTATCCTCCTTGAAGATGGATCAATCGAAGAGAGGGACTTCACCAACGGCAAAGCTGCCAACTATCTAACAAAACTCAAAAACAACGGCGCCATAACCGTGAAGAACAGCAGCGAACTCGTACATTTTCTCGACAACTTAGAAAACAAAAACAACAAAAATTTCCATCAACAAAAGGAACCTTGATCAGTGCAGTAAGCTATGATTGAAGTTGGAAAAAGAGATGAACTTACTAAAACTGTTATACAAGTCCTTTTCCAGAAAAATTAAATACGTTTTTATTTGCTCATTAGACTCTTGAATTCTGTTCAAGGTGAATATTTTGAGACAAAATGGTCCCCTCTTCATTCTTCCTTGGAGATGCACACAAGCGTGCACCAGCAGTTGCCTACACTGTGGCTTCGCATCAAATCCCCAAGCCTCCGACGCACTCGGAACCAAAGAAACTATGCATGTTGTGGACGAAATCTATGATTTTGGGGCTACCTATTTCGGAATAAGCGGTGGAGAACCCCTTCTGCGAAAAGACCTACCCGACATAATCGGTTACGCCAAAAAAACCGGTTTGAATGTGAGCCTCATAACCAACGGCTATTTTGTTGACGGCAAAATCTTCGATAATCTAGTTAGAAACTATGTCCGAGTCTCGATAAGCATTGACGGAACCAAAGAAATCAACGATGCTATACGCGGAAAGGGCGCATACACAAAAGCCATTTCAGCCATGGAAAAAACCTCCAAAGCGGGACTACTGGACTGCCTTGTGACAACCCTTGCCAATGTTGATGCAACTCGTACTAACGTCAACTCCAAAGATATGGAGCATGTCATCCAACTGGCTGAAAAATATGGCGCCAGGTGGGTGGTGATTCACGGATTCATCCCCTTCAACCGAACAAAAGAGCACCTCGCCAAGTCTCCCTCCCCAAAACAGTACGAAAAGATTTGGAACGAAGTCTATGATCTGCGCCTAAAATACAAAGGGAAACCTGAAGTCAATGTGTATTGTCCATTCTTTGCTCGCATCGCAAAAGAACGAGACATACCCGATTTCGATTACTGGTTCAACAATGTTTTCCTTGGAAAGTGCTCCATCTCCGGAAAATATATGAGTGTAATCGAAAACGGAGATGTTATCCCCTGCAGTTTTAATGACCGTATCCGGCTGGGAAATGTTCAGGATAAGCGATTGAGGCAAATTTGGGAGGAACTCCAAACATCCGAATTCACTCTTAAGCTTAGAGACCGAAGTAACCTGAAGGGCAAATGTGGCGTCTGCGAATACCGCGAAATTTGTGGTGGATGCCGAACCAGAGCAGAGATGTACACCGGAGACCTCTTCGCCTCTGATCCTGCATGCGGATATATCCCTAAACTTTTGCGTGAACAACAATAGAAATACCTAATTTTATTGTCAAATGTCGTTAACAACTCTTTGGTCAAGAAATCTTGACTAACACATTTTTGCATAAGTTTTTTGTTGGTCAAGAAATCTTTACAAAAACGCTTTTATCCGTTATTCATCATAAACCAAACGTTGGAGCCCCCAACATGAAAAAAACCGCATCAAGACTCGTTCTGTCGTTATCCTCTCTCCGAAAAATCAATTTCACGAAAGCGGAACCTAACACGATGGTTATTCCTGCGCTGGCGCAGAAAAGCAGCGACTGGATGCCACTTATCTAACAAAATGGGGCTCCAGCACTTTAGACCGCTATCAAGTATGCTTGAGGGATTGATGTGAAGGAGAGCAAGCGAAACGTGAGGAAAAGACCACTTTTGTACATGATGACTTGGAGATGCACGAGAGCTTGTAACTATAACTGTTTGCACTGCAGTTTTGCCTCGAATCCTGCTGCCATTAACGAGATTGACACCAAAGGCGGATTCCGCATAGTTGATGAACTTTATGAGATGGGGGCAAAGTGGTTCGGGCTAAGCGGTGGAGAACCCCTTTTGCGGAAGGACGTTTTTGAGATAATTGCCCATGCAAAAAGCCTTGGTATGAACGTGAGCCTCATAACAAACGGCTACTACGTTAAAGGCGACATTCTGGATAATCTGGTTAGAAACGAGGTTATGACTGCTGTAAGCATTGAGGGAAGAGAAGAGACAAACGATTTTATGCGAGGCAAAGGCGCCTATGCAACAGCCCTTAAGGCCATGGCAGAACTGTCAAGGAACGGAATTTTTGATTGCATCGTAACAACCCTGAATAAACGTAACTGCGGGGAAGTAGATCATATTGCGCAGCTGGGATATGAGTATAACGCCACCCGAGTAGTCTATCACAATTACATTCCAGTTGGCAGAGCCCAGGAGCATCTAGAATTGGCTCCTACGCCGCAACAGTATGAGATAGTTTTGAACAGAATTTATGACCTGATGCAGGAATATCAAGGAAAAATCGGCATTAACGTGTATTGTCCATTCTTTGCTCGCATCGCAAAAGAACGAGGCATGCCCGATTTTGATTACTGGTTCAACAATGTTTTCCTTGGTCAATGCTTCATCGGCGGCAGATACATGGGTCTCCTAGAAAACGGGGACATCCGACCCTGCGGCTTCAATGAAGGTTACCGGATGGGCAACATCAAAGACAAAACGATGAAGGAAATCTGGACTAGCATGCAAAACTCAGAGTTGAATCGTAAGCTCAGAGACCGCAGGAACCTGAAGGGCAAATGTGGCGTCTGCGAGTACCGCGAAATTTGTGGTGGATGCCGAACCAGAGCAGAGATATACACCGGAGACCTTTTCGCCTCTGATCCTGCATGCGGATACATCCCCAGAAGTTTACGTGCACAATAATTCATTCAGCATCTAATGCTGGGCTCTATCTTTTTGTTGCATAGACGGTAGTTCTGCCGTTGTCATAAATTCTGTCTAGGGCAGGAGTAGCCACGTTGTTTGAGAGAACTTGTTGATTATCAATAGCTACGAATTTAATATTATATTCTTCAATGTAGGTGCGGAAGTCCCTTTCTAGAACTGGCAAATTCGTCTTTGAATCGAATTTCTGCTTCAAAGCTGACTCTGTCCATCGTTCAATATCTTCGAACTGGAAGGCGTAAACAAGTATGGACAAATTGATTTCTCGGTTCTCGCCCTCAGCTAAATAACCAAGATTATATCGGAGTCTCAGGGCATCTATGAAGCGGTTATCTAAGGCACCAAGAGTAAACCAGTCTGGGAGGTCATCGAATTCAAAAGCTGCTAATACCCCATTTTGTTCATCGAGCACTGCTACAAGGTTCTCATCCAATATGTCGAAAGACCCTTCTACTACCGCCCATTCTCGACGGGCGTTTACATATGTGGCATTGTCCCATGGGTTCTGCCAGTTAAGGACTCTGGGAACAAGTGCTTCCTTAAAGTCGAGAGAAGGTTCCATATAATTGCCGACTTCCAGTTTGGCGTTCGCTAGGTTTTGATGTGCCTCAATCTTCCACTCGACATTGATCATAGAGCTGTTACTTGAGAATGTAACTACCTTTTCGACCGTAAAGAGTTCGTGGACGTATTCAGAAACCAGTTGTGCTTTATCAGTGGAGTTCTGCACCCAGTAGATGTTTTCAACCGCTTCGGAGAGAGAAATTGTCACCCATCCGCCGCGAGAGTTAACATACATTACTTTGACTTGGTTGTTGGGTATGGTCAGGGCTTTTGTCCATAGGTTGTAAACTGAAACGTATATTGACTGACCAGCGCTTGAGCTTCCTAGATCATACTCTCGCGTGAGAGTGCGACTGTTTTCCATTTCATAAAAACTATACAGTACTGCTTCGGCAACTGCGGTTCTTGAGTAAAGAGGGTCCGTCTCTTCTATGGTGTTGTGGTCGGAAAAGATGTAAAACCATGATCCTGGGCTTCTTGGGACAATCACTGTGCCGTCTGGAACTGAGTGCTGCTTCACCCAAATGCCTGAATTGTAACTGGCGATTGATGCCCTTTCATAAAATTGTGGGTAAGTTTCTATTCTTTGGAGAAACACAGAAGCTTGGACAAAGAGCAGGGAAAAGGTTAGCAGCGTTATAGTGAGAATTTTGGTAGCATTCAGTATCTTAGAGTTTTTTGTGATTTTCGGAATTAGTTTTGATTCTATGTAGACAAGTAACTTTATGATGCTGTAAACTGTTACGCCAGTAAGGATGGCTATTGGCGTGGCAAAGAAGTAGATGAAGCGGTGGTATGGTAAGTAAATTCCGAAGAGGAATAATTGAGACAATAGGAAGGGAACGGCGAGCCAAAAAATAATTAATATGGAGGACTTTAAGGCTTGTTTCTTCTTCACTAAAATGAAAGTCAGGGGGATACCTGCTAAAGCTAGGAAGAGGCTTGCCCCAAGGTTTTTGTTTAATGCGTCAAATGAAACTGCGGAGATGTGGTAAACGTTCTCTTCCATGGCAAAGAAGAGGTGTTCTATAACAACGTCTGCATATTCGATTAGAATCCTTGCATACCACGCCAGCAGAGCTAGGCCGCCTCCCACGATCACAGCGAGAAAAACTATGAATTTCTTTTTTGATCCTATGGTGCTGACTAAGAAAGCTGGGACAAACATCAGAACGAAAACGAAGGTAGCAAGCTGATGGGTCAATACAATAGTGAATGTTCCCAGAAACAGAAGGTAGGTTTTAACCTTAACTCCGAAGTTCTTGTTCAGTATGTAAAAGATAAAGGCGATGTAGGCTAAGCCCAGAAAGTTTGCGTAGCCTCCCCAAAAAATTATTTCAAAAAGCGGAACTGAAAGAATCGTGAAGATGGTTGAAGCGACGGCGACACCTATCCCAAAAAGTTTTCGACTCAGCAAATAGATTGACAGCAGGATTAGCACATTGAGGGTTGCAATCAGAAGTTTTAGGATGAACGCTGCGACCATGACGTCAAGTGTTCCTGCAAAAATTTGGAGCATCGCTAGGACTGTGTGAAAGAGGGGGGGATACCATGCCACTTCGCTGTAGGAGACTCTCTCGTCCATTACTATTTTCTTTGCTTTTCCTAGGTGTACTGCGGGATCGTTTCCGGGAAGAACACCATCTGTGGACATTTGGTGAACTGTAATAATGAATAGGGTAGAGACAGCGATTAGTACGAAAACCAGTTCGATAGTGGGTAGTCTTAGTTTTTGCACTAATTATCCTCCAAAGCGGCAGGATGTTATGAGTATATGACTAGTAAGTTCACCATATAAAAACATCCAGTTTAATATATGGATTATTTGTCAAAGAGGGTTCTGCTAACCATTAACTGAATCCCTGATTTAATGCAAACCTTTTCGCGAATCGTAATATATCGGTTTTCGTAAATACATCCATTTTCCCAGCATTTTGACGCAAGAAACTTTCCTTTTAAGATGTGTTATCTCTTGCTTCTTAAGGTTGAAGTCATGAAGCATCTGTTTTGTGATTGTTGTGGTGATGCAGTTAAAGCTGTATATCCATGCAAATTTGTTTTTCATGACGGCTTAACCTGCGACTTCAACATCTGCTTGGAATGCATGGAGAATGGAACCCTTAAAATAAATCTCAAACGAAAGAGGCTGATTTGTCAAATTCTTCTCAAAATATCAAAGAAACGGAAAGTTATATGAAAAATAGTTCACCTGTAGAATGTGTTCAGAAATCCGAACACTCTGTTCTAATCCATGGAACTAAATTGTGCCCCAATCATAATGGAATATGTAAACGGGGTTGTAAGAGTTGCTGCATTCAGTAAAGCATGTAACAGTCGATGAGTTAAATGAGCTGGTAGAAATTATTGCACGTGTGAATTCAAAACCCTGTGGCTCATAAAAACGGTCTCCAATTTTCATTTCATTTTACTACCTGAAAAATTGCCACGTTTCCGCCGTTGAACACCAACCGAAACTTGTGGTCCTGCGAGAATTTTGAATATATCCTGAAGTCTCTGCACAAAACATATGAAACATCGTATTCTCTCATCATTTCAACGTAATCCCATGTGATGATCGGATCTTGGGTTACCGTTTTTAGCGGAGAATTAGCGAGGTCATAATATTTGTCTATAACTTGATCGGGGTAGCTCAGGTCTTTAGCGTCAAAAACCCCGATAAGAATTTTGATGTTTATTTTCTGTTCAAATGGCTGCCTATACAGCAGATCGACCCGACTTGGGTCCTTTCTAGGATCAAGTTCCACGGGAAGGTTTTCTCTGAAGATTGCTTGTCCACACACTCTATGTTTCGGATCGTAAAATCCTATCATCGGCATATGCTGATCTATTGTTGGTGGCTCAGCGTCTTCTCTGGTGAAAAGTTTAAGCCTAATGTTGAAGAGGTTAATTCGAATATTTTTGACCTCTATTTCATATGATACTTCGGCGAATCTTACTCCACGCTGAACTGTCAATGTTTTGTTGACCGTGAAAAAATCGTTTTCAAATAGTGTTGTCAAGGCTGTTAAGTTTTCGTTCTTTGACATTGTAGGATTTTCAATCACTTTCATGTCTGCCAATGTTGTGTTTTCGTAGACTCTTTTTCCGTGATCATTAATCCAGTAGAAAAAGAATTGGGTTTCGTTGTCTTTGAAATAAACTAGGGAGTGAGATTCTCCGGTCCAAGTTTCTATGCTGAAAACTGGGTTGTGACGGAAGAAGTATGGGCTATCTTCTCTAACCTGAATTAAGCTGTTGTCAATGTAGTAGTCAGTGTCAAGAAAAAGCTGCGCTGATTTGGCAACTTCCAGTTCGTGAGAATATAAGAGGAACTCCAAACTAGCTGCGCTAAGTGTGGTTCTCTTTCCAATTCCAGAGAGCCACCAGCCGTAAAGGTGATCGGCGACGAGCACGGAAGATTCTGGGGTTCTGTTTTGAATCCACTCCATGGCGGTAGCTTCAGGTTTCTGTATGGTTGTATAAAAGTTCACTCGTTCCATGGATTCCTCTGGAAAAATGGACCATGGCGAAACAACAATAAAGACGAAGAGGCTTGCAATAAAAGCCAATGCAGGAACTATTTTTTTGACCCTATTCCATTTGATTCTTGGTATTTTATTGACGGCGATTGATGTGTAGCGAAAAAGATAGAATAAACCTGCTGATATTATCAGGATTCCGGGAAAGTCAATGAAATACAGGAACCTTGAGTAGTCAACGAATACGCCAAAAATGTAGGCTTGGGTCATAACTACGGGCACAATAAACCATGCTACTAGCAGCAGGCTACTGCTATCAGCAAATTTTTTTCTGGATGCTTTGAACATTAAAAATGCTGGGATGAGAGCAATGATTAGGGTAAGAATTACGGCGTCGACGGTGCGGTTTGCAAGGATTATGTTTCTGTTATCTGCCATTCCTCCCAAGAGGGCTCCTTCCTCTGATGCGCCCATGTAAAAGCTGAAGACCCTCAGTATCCACGGTGATACTGCCAGGATTCCTAGTGACATTGAAACAGTGAAGAAACGCAGCGTATTTCGGAGCTCTATGTTCTTGAGTTTAAGAGCCTTACCTATCAGCAGGAAAACGAAATATAATATCAGGATTGGAAAAAAGACGAATAGGCTGAATGTGTGAGTGAGGATTAGACTGCCAAAAAGCAGTACTCCAAGCACTAGGTTGAAGTAGCTTGGCTGATCGATCTCCTTGAGAAACAGATATAAGATCACTACAATTAGGGCAAGAGAAACCACATTAGTGTAGCCTCCCCAACTTATCATCTCAATACTTAACGCTGAAATCGCTGCAAAAAAGGCTGCCAATAATCCTGCGCTGTGGTTTCTCCATATCTTCTTAGAGACAAGATAAGCGGGAAAAACTATGAACGAACTGAAAAATGCGGCGGTGATTAATTGTGCAAGGAGTAACGGCATTCCTGTTAAGAGAATCAGGATAGATACAAAAAAGTGGAATCCCGGGGGAGTTGCTAGAGGCTCTCCTCCCATGTGATATGGGTTCCAGAGAGGCAGTTCTCCTTCATCTAAGATTAAGTTTATGATGCTGCCGTGCAATCCAATGTCTGAGCTTGGCGGGTACTCGTTATGGAAGATAACGGCTACCCTAAAGAGGAACGCAAAGCTGAATATGGTTAAGAGCAGCAGAGTTCTCTGGTGTCTCGTTGTGAATCACCACTGAAACGAATATAATTACCCTTTTCAGTTGAAGGAGATTTATTGCTTTCTCATTTCCTAGGTAGCCAAAGTTGCTTGCTTCCCTTTTTCGATGTGCTCTGTAAACAAAGAACACAACAACCAAACCTATGATTACAGCTGCCACAAAGGCTGCAATCGTTGGCAGTGAATCAGAAGAAGGTTCTGAGATTGGAGGCGGTGTTGAAGAAATCGTAACTGGAGTCATGAGGGGGTAGTGGTCTGTGTTATTTTCATCTATTATATATGGTGTGTCTCCTATTCCTGAGCTACCTTTTTCCTTCGCATTTGGGTATCTGGTTTGGTAGTCGCTCCAGTAGTTGCCCTCTTTGCCATTGTCCCAAGAAACAACGTCTGTTCCGTTGCTATATTCCGGAAACATTTCTGCCAAGTCCCACTCTTGATCCACGAACGCCTGTTGCAGATTGTCTACAATATTGTTGCGATAGACTATGTTGCCCAAACCAATGGATGCAGTTCCGTATACACCGAAGTTGAACAGATTAACTCCGATGCTGTTACGTGCGATATTGTTTTGATATACAGTAGAGTTGTAGCAGCCTTCGGCAAACTCGATGCCGTATCCTTGATTATCAGTTATGTTGTTTCCATAAACATGGAACGACCCATCCCAGCCAAGCCTTAAACCACCTACAAAGTCAGAACTTGCATCTATGTCTACGCCATTACCTGTTATGCTATTTTCACTTATGGTTACGTTATTGCACGAGTCCACAGTTATGCCTACATAACCGTTTCCGGTTATGTTGTTACCAGAAATAACGCTGTTAGGTGAACCAAGACCAATGCCAACCTCCCCATTTCCTGTTATGTTGTTTCCAGAAACCACATTATTTTCACCTGCCCCAATGCTAATCCCGCTCCTAAAATTGTCTATGATGTTGTTGCCGATTATTTCGCATCGAGAACGTGGAGGTATTGTGTAATCCACTGGAGTCCATATGCCTATCCAAGTGTTTTTTATTGTGAAACCTGAGATTGTAACATCCTCAGCTAACACTTCAATCGCACCATATACCAAAAAAGGGAGGTCTGAAATTGATATGACAGTGTTTTGGGGGTCTTCACCAAGCAAAGTCAAAGGCTTCGTAACACGAATTCTCTCACTGTAATTTCCACTTCTCACAAAAACTGTGCCGCCCTCTGGAGCATTATCAACAGCCTCGTTTATCGTAGCGTAATCATCTGGAACAACAATTGAACCCTCGGGAGGAACCACAGACGACGAGGGAGTGGCATTTACATGGGATTTTGTTAATGCTACATAAAATGAAGTTAAAAGAATTGCAGCTAAGAATGCTGCCCCCAATTTAGGTTTTCCCATATTCTGGACTAACCCAAAAAATATAGGGCATTATATGGTATATATACTGTACAGTCAGAAGAGATTCCGTGCAGTTTTCCTTAATCATATTAGGAGACTAATAACAGTGCTATGTTGAAAACAGCCTTTTTTCTGAAAACAGCAGCAACTGTATCCTTAATGTGCTTAACTTCTGTTTCTAAACCATCACTGCAAGAATCATGATGAGGGCGATCATCCTGTTGATTTCGTTGGTGGCTCCCATAACGTCGCCTGTTACACATTCCAAAGTCTTGTTAGAGTAAGAAGTCAAAATCGCCACAGCAACCCCCATTGCAGCAAGAACCAAAACAAAACAGACACCAACCAAAACAAAACCCACCACCGCACACAAAAGCAAAGAACAAAGCGCCTCAAGATGCTTGTTCTTCATAGATTTAACCACATAATATCCCATGCCCTCGTATGCCGGCGTCTTTCCCAAGTAAGCAATCAAAACCATGCTCTCCTTAGCCACGACTTCCGCAACTACTGCTGCCTTCAAGATTTCCAAACCCGAAAACTGTCCAAAAGCCAAACCTGTTAATGCAAGAACGATGAATCCAGACGCTACAGCCGCCGCACCCGTGTACATGTCATGCATAACTTCCAATCTCCGTTTGGTGTTACCCCTAGCCATGGCCGCGTCACTTAGATCTAAGAGACCGTCCAAATGATGAAAACCTGTTAGAAGTTGTATGCTAACTAAAACCAGAAAACCCGAAATCAAGTTTGGCAGAAAAAAGTTTGATGCAAAGCCTACTGCTCCAGCAACAATACCTATCACCAACCCCACTATGGGGCAAAGAAAAAAATATTTGCATATTACCTCGATTGATTCCATTCCAACGGGCACAATCGTTAAGAAACCGAACAAACCTTTCAAACTTTTAAGTACCAACCAGAGCACCCTCAACAGCGAAATATTTGCCCTGAACAACATATGTTCTATACATTGTCTTTTAAATTTGTTCAAGAATTCACACCTGAGAAAAGACATTCCTTGTCCCTATTTTGTTTACAAAAAGCTTATACGAGTGGCTAATCATAAAAACCACACCTACTAGGTGAAAAAAGAAGGTATCTATATGTCTTGGTTAAAATCTATGATGGAAAAAGAACCGCCTGAACCCGAAAATCCAATAGGAATAATTGTGATAGGTGCCCTTGAAGGAGACCCACACACGACCCCCAAAGAAATGGTACGAAAATCACTCAAAAAAGCACAATTCAAATGCATTGATGTCGGAAAAAATGCACCAGCAGCTAACTTCGCTTCACAAGCCAAAGCAAACAACGCAGACATCATAGCCGCCTCAATAAACACCACAATAGCCAAAAACAATATACCCAACTTGATGGCAGCCATAGAAGCTGTAGGACTAAAAGGCAAAGTCATCATTATGATCGGTGGCGCAGCCGTAGACAAAAGTGACGCAGACGAAATAGGCGCTCTGTTCGGTGAAACCAGAGAAGAGGCGGTAGCCCTCGCAAAGAAGGCTCTTGGAAAGTAAGTTCGGCGGTAAATATTACGCAAAAAAATGAGAAGTGAACTAGAATGTTTAGATTTGAAAAGGAACAGAAAATTGTTGAAGCTGGCGGCATCAAAGTTGGCGGT
>SMTZ1_10002555_pt1 | contig 18497 bp, 15 predicted proteins | sample DeeMarSWOR136_30_FD_25667 | JGI IMG/M metagenome (IMG submission 25667)
TATATAACCTATTGATTTAACATGGAAATATGCTTTTCAACGGTAAACGCGCTTACTTCTTCGCTCATATGCTCCCGAAGTGACCCGAGATCCCCGGAAAAGTCGCTCCTCGCCGCTCAAGGGCCTGTTGCCCAAATTCCCCTCGCTCAAAGTTCGTCCTTCCGGTTTCCCACGGATTCCCAACTTTGACATTGACTCTCGTGTTCGTGTTTCGTGTCCGTTAGTTTCGTGCTCGAGCTCGTGAAGCGGGTTGCGTGAACCGTGACTCGGTGTTCGTTATGAGGTATTTGTCATTTGCGTTTTCCCTTTTGGCATTTGAGCTTTCCTGCCTCCGACCCCTTTCCGACTGCAACACTGCAACACCGCAGAACCGCAATTTGCTCAGAGCTCCTTTTCCGAATTCCCAGGTGTCTGAATTTTGCTCGGACACAACCGCCTTTCCCAAAGAAGTCAGGAAACTCCAGGTCCGGCTTTTCCCTTGACGCGTCGTAACGAAGGATGATACCTTATCATGATTTAAGCGACTACGGGAAGGGGAATCTATGGACGAACTCCAACCCCTGATAGCTCAGAGGCTTCGCAAGATTGATGGCCTCAAGAAAGAAGGCGTAGAGCTCTTTCCCAACGACTTTCGCGCGGAAAAAACCACCGAGGATCTCGTGGAGCGATTTGGCCAGGCTCCCCCTGAGGAGTTGGCAAAGGTCGAGGAATCCTTCTCCGTGGCCGGTCGGATCATGTCCATCAGGGACTTCGGTAAGGCTGCCTTCATCCATATCCAGGACAGGAATGGAAGGATTCAGGTCTATGTTCGAAACGAAAGGGTCGGAAAGAAGGCATTTAGCGTATTCAAAAAAATGGATATCGGCGATTTCATGGGGGTCACCGGAACCCTCTTTCGAACCAAGACAAACGAGTTGACCATTGATGCCCAAAGCATCCAGCTCCTGACAAAATCCATGAGACCTCTTCCGGAAAAATGGCACGGGTTGAAAGATGTGGAAACTCGCTATCGACAACGGTACCTGGATCTCCTCGTAAATCCAACGGTGAAGGACATCTTCGTCAAACGGACCAGGATTATCCAGTTGATCAGGCAGTTCTTGGATGCACGTGATTTTCTCGAAGTGGAGACTCCCATGATGCAACCCATTCCGGGAGGGGCGACCGCCCGCCCCTTTAAGACTTACCACAACGCCCTGGATATGGATCTCTACCTCAGGGTGGCCCCCGAGCTCTATCTGAAACGCCTCGTTATCGGGGGGCTGGAAAGGGTTTACGAGGTCAACCGAAATTTCAGGAATGAGGGGATATCCACCCAGCACAACCCGGAATTCACCATGTTGGAACTGTATCAAGGCTATGCTACCTTCGAGGATCTGATGACCCTCACCGAGGAAATGCTCTGTTTCATCGTTCAAACCCTCTCTGGAGACCTGGAGATCACGTATCAGGGGGAAAGAATCGATTTCACCCCCCCTTGGAGGCGATTGGCCATCAAAGACGCCATCCTCCAACGGGGTGGGATCGATCCAGAGACCCTCCAAGATTACGACGGGTCGTGGAAATACGCCCGAGGATTGGGGATTCCATTGGAGAGAGGGATTCCCCACGGGAAAATCATCACCGAGATACTGGGGGAGAGCGTGGAACCGCACCTGATCCAACCGACGTTCATCACCCATTATCCCACCGATGTTTCTCCCCTTTCCCGGAGAAATCAGGTCCACCCGGATCTGGTCGATCGGTTCGAACTCTTCATCGCCGGAAAAGAGGTCGCCAACGGATTCTCCGAGTTGAACGATCCTGTGGACCAGAGGAAACGGTTTATAAAGCAGTTGGAGCAGGGCGATGTGGGGGAAATGGAGGGTCATCGCCTGGACGAGGATTTCCTCCATGCACTGGAATATGGAATGCCGCCCACGGGGGGAGAGGGGATAGGGATAGACCGTTTAGTGATGCTATTGACCGATTCCGCCTCCATCCGGGAAGTAATCTTATTTCCCCTGTTGAGGCCTCAGAGGCAATAAACGCTCTCCGCTGGCAGGAGAGGAGGGGCCTTCATGCCGATGCCATACGAACTATTCATTGGCCTGAGATACTTGAAGGCAAAGAGAAAACAATTCTTTATCTCCATCATTACCATTATTTCCATTGCCGGGGTCTTTCTCGGCGTCATGGCCCTCATAATCGTCCTTGCCGTAATGAACGGGTTTGAGACCGATATCAAGGAGAAGATATTGGGGACCTATTCCCATATCATCTTACTGAAGCAAGGGCAGGGGGGAATCTCCGACTATCCCGCGGTAATCGAACAGGTGAAAGGGTATGAACGGGTGGTTTCGGCCTCCCCGTTCATCTATAATCAGGTAATGCTCACATCGAAATCCAACGTCTCAGGGGTGGTCATTCGGGGGATTGATCCGGATACGGCAGGTGAGGTGTCCAATATCGCTCGTTCCATAATGGAGGGATCCCTCAGTGATTTGAAGCAACACGGTGGGAGTGGAGCCATCGCCGGGATTGTTGTCGGAAGGGAGTTAGCCAGGCACCTGGGGGCGTTCCTCCATGATCCCATCACCGTGATTTCACCCATGGGTCACGTGACTCCCATGGGGATGGTTCCCCGAATGAAGCAGTTCAAAGTGGTGGGAATCTTCAATATCGGCATGTACGAATACGACTCGTCCCTCGCGTATATCTCCCTTGAAGAAGCGCAACGGTTCTTCGATATGGGAGACGCCGTTACGGGAATAGGGATAAAGGTGGACGACGTCTATAAGGCCAAGGAAGTGGCGGGGATTATTCAGGGAAATCTCGGTTTTCCCTATTGGACCAAGGACTGGATGGAGATGAACAAGAACCTCTTTTCCGCCTTGAGGCTGGAAAAGGTGATCATGTTTATCATCCTATTCCTCATTGTCTTCGTGGCGGCCTTCAACATCGTCAGTACGTTGATCATGGTGGTAATGGAGAAGAACAAGGATATTGCCATCTTGAAGTCTATAGGGGCATCGGCCAGGAGCATTATGAAGATCTTCATCATCGAGGGACTCATCATAGGTATGGTTGGGACCATTCTGGGAGCCCTATCGGGCATGCTGGCAGCCGTTAATATGGAGACCATCGCCGGGTATGTGGAAAGGGTCCTGGGTTTCGAAGTCTTTCCCCGGGATGTTTACTACCTCGATCGTTTCCCCTCCGAGCTTAATCCCCTTGACGTGGTGATCATTGTTGTCGTTGCGATGGTGTTATGCTTTCTCGCGACGCTGTACCCCTCTTGGAAGGCCTCAAGGCTGGATCCCGTGGAGGCCTTGCGTTACGAGTAGGAGTCCTATGGTTTCCGAGAAGGCCCTCATAAAGGGGCGAGCACAGGGATTTCTCTCCAAGGGAAATTACAGAAGGGCCTTGAGTGAGTTCCAGAAGCTCGTCCAACTGGACCCAACGAACTGGCGGGCCCGCCTCAAAGTGGGCGACCTCCTGCATAAGCTGGGAAGGCCCGCTGACGCCGTTGAGCAGTACAAACAACTCGCCCGTCAGTATGTCCAGGAGGGTTTCCTACTCCAGGCCATCTCCCTGAACAAGATTATCCTCCGGATCGACCCCTCTCAAGAGGGGATCGATAGGGCGTTGGCCAAGCTCTACGCCCAGATTGGCACCTCTTCGCGGATGCCGACGGCGGGAGGGGGGGTCGAAAAGAAGCTTCCCGATATCCCCCTCTTCTCAGAACTGAATAAGGATGAACTCGGGGAGGTAATCAGCCATATCAAGCGCAAATGGGTACCCAAGGGAAATATCGTCTGTAAGGAAGGAAATCCCGGGGACTCCATTTACATCATCAGCTCCGGAAACGTGGGAATCCTCAAGTATTCTAGGAGAAAGCAGGAGGACCTCCTCTTGGCCACCCTCCGCCAGGGAGATTTCTTCGGCGAGTTCGGCTTCTTCTCCGACGGGAAACGGCACGCCACCGCCAAGGCCCTGACGGATTTAGAGATCCTGGAAATTTCGAGGGATGATTTCGCCGAAATCGCCAGGGTGCATCCCCGGATAAGGGACATCCTGCTTACCTTTTATAAGAAACGGGTTATCGACACCCTTCTGGCCCTCTCCCCCCTCTTTAGGCAGCTTCAGCCGCATCAACGTGCCCAGCTTGCCAGTCGGCTCAAACTGAGGAGGCTTGGCGAAAACAGGCTAATCTGCGAGGAGGGTGCCCCACCCACGTCCTTTTTCATTATCAAAAGGGGGGAAATAGAGGTCTTCGCCTCGAAGGGAACCGACCCCAGGGTCACCTTGGGTTATCTGAGGGGAGGTGATTTCTTCGGGGAAATCTCGTTGATCTTCAACAAACCTCGAATGGCCAGCGCCAGAACCACCAAGACAACCGAGCTACTGGAATTGGAGAAGGGGGATTTCGATCATCTCCTGAGAGCCTATCCCACCGTCAAGAGGGCACTGGAGGCCTATTCCAGGAAGAGATTGGAAATCACAGACCAGATTGTTTCCCCCTCCTGGACCAAGAAGGCGACGGCGGCAATGGTCTGACCGGGAAAGTCCTGGTGAAAGGAGGATGGGTCCTTGGGGGCCACACATCCCCTAATCCACGTGGAAAACCTCTCTAAGTCCTTCGGCCAGGGTGCAAAAAAGGTCGAGGTCCTCAAGGGCATCACCCTCACCGTTTGCTCGGGTGAAGCGATGGCCATCTATGGCTCATCAGGAGTGGGAAAAAGCACCTTCATGCACATCCTTGGAACCCTTGACAGGCCCACCTCGGGAAAGGTCATCTACCGCGGCCAGGACGTCTTCTCCATGGAGGACAAGGCCCTTGCCGCATTCCGAAACCGAGAGATAGGCTTCATCTTTCAGCTCTACCATCTTCTGCCCGAATTCAACGCCCTGGAGAACACCATGATGCCTGCCTTAATCCGGGGGATGCAGAGGACGAAGGCGGCGGCCAAGGCCGAGGAAATCCTCGTGGAGGTCGGCCTTGGGGACCGGATCACCCATAAACCGGGGGAGCTCTCAGGAGGCGAGCAACAGAGGGTGGCTGTGGCTCGCTCCCTCATACTGCAACCCGCTGTGCTGCTGGCCGATGAGCCCACGGGAAATTTGGACACCAAGACGGGAGATGCCATTCACGAGCTGCTCATGGGGTTGAATACCGAGAAGGGGGTGACATTGATCGTGGTCACCCATAACCATGAGATTGCCGGCCGAATGCCCAGAAGAATTCACATGATGGACGGAAAGGTCTTTGAGGAGGCCTGATGCGAACAGCCACGATTTTGCCTATTTACAAGGGATCGTTTATTTGTTATGAAGAACTACCCAAAACCCCTACATCTTTACATCTTGGTCAGAAACTCTTTTCCAAGGAATTCGTATGACCCCGGCACTCAGGTTCGGCGGGAGAATAGCGATTTTTATTCTCCTCTATCTCATCCTAACGGGCCGGGCTTTCACAGAAGACGAAAAGATCGTGAAAATCACGATCCTGGGTAACGAAACCGTGGCCGAGGACCTGATAAAAGGCTCCATTAAGAGCAGGGAAGACGAACCCCTCTCCATAGCCCAACTGAGGGAGGATCTCAAATCCATTTACGAGATGGGCCTCTTTACCGATGTGATCATCGATTTGAGGGATGTGGAAGGGGGTAAAGAGGTCATATTCTTCGTGGTGGAAAAACCCTCCATCCGGGACATACGGATCTCGGGAAATGTGAAGATCAAAACCTCCAAAATACGGGAAAAGATTGATATTGCCACCGGTACCATCTTGAATATGGATAAGCTCAAGCAGACCGCCCATGAGATCGAGGGGCTCTACTCCTCCAAGGCCTACTACCGTGCAAAGGTCGAACCCCGAGTAGATTACCTGGAAGGAAACCAAGTCGACGTCGAATTCGTCATCGAAGAGGGGAAAAAGGGGTATATCAAGAAGATCCGATTCCACGGTAACGAGCGCTTTTGGGCCATGAGACTTCGCAAGTTCATGAAGACGAAGAAGAAAGGGTGGTTTTGGTGGCTAACGAAAACAGGGGTTTGGGATGAGGACCTCCTCAACGCCGACGCGCAAAACCTTCAGGCCCTTTACTTCGATCACGGATACATCCAGGTGAAAATCGACAAGCCCGAGATCACCATAAGCGAGGACGGAAAGTGGATTTATGTCGACATCACCATCCATGAGGGGGAGCAGTTTAAGCTCGGGGAGGTCGACTTCAAGGGGGATATTCTGACCACACCGGAAGATCTGCTCAAGCGATTGAGCCTGAAGGGGGGAAAAGTCTATCGCACCTCCGTAGCCCAGAAGGATGTCCTGGAGCTCACCGATTTCTATGCGGACAAGGGATACGCCTACGTCGAAATCACCCCCCTCACCTCCGTGGATTCGGAAAACAGGATCGTACACCTCACCTTTGATATCCGTAAGGGAAAGAAGGTCTATTTCGAGCAAATTAGCATTTCCGGGAACACAAAGACCCGCGATAAGGTCGTCAGGAGGGAGCTCAAGGTGGGCGAGGGGGATCTGTACAGCTCAACAGCCCTGAAGCGGGGACGACGAAAGCTCAGGACCACCGGATACTTCAAGGAGGTGGATTTTACCACCAGTAAGGGAACCACTGACGAAAAGATCAACGTGGACATCAAGGTGGAAGAAGCCCCCACGGGATCCGTCAGCTTTGGGGCTGGATACAGCACACTGGAAGGGGTATTGGGAACGGCCCAGCTCTCCGAGCGAAACCTCTTAGGCCTGGGATACGCGGCCAGCCTTTCCGGTGCATTGGGAGGGGAGACCCAGCGCCTCAAGCTCAGTTTCACCGAGCCCTGGCTCCTGGGAACCCCTACGACCGCTGGTTTTAGCATCTACTATGACGAAATAGAATACTTCACGACGTACGACTCCGAAGTTGCCGGAGCGAACATCCATTTCGGCAGAGAACTCACGGACTATATTTCGGCCTCCCTTATGGGCAAGGCCGAGAGGGTGGACATCTTCAACGTCTCCCCCCTAGCTTCCCGTTTCGTAAAGGAACAAGAGGGGGTAAGGGATACCATCAGCATCACCCTCGGGCTTACGAGGGATACCAGGGATCACTTTTACGCCCCTACCAAGGGATCCAGACATTACCTTAGCATGGAGAATGCAGGGGGGATACTGGGGGGTGACAACACCTTCTACAAGTTCTTCGGCGATACCAGCTGGTGGTTCCCCCTGCCCCTGAACACGGTGCTCAACCTGCGGGGGAGGGCGGGAATCATCCAGGGATACGATGGAAAAGAAGTTCCCATCTACGAGCGGTTTTACGTTGGCGGCATCAATACCATAAGGGGTTTCGAGTATGGAGAGGCGGGGCCGAAGGATGTAACCGGGGAGGTGATCGGTGCCGAAAAGATGGTGGTCTTCAACTCGGAATTCATCTTCCCCCTCAGCAAGGAGCTCGGCCTGAGGGGAGCCGTCTTCTACGATGGGGGAGCGGGCTGGGATAAAAAATTCGATAGGTGGAGGCACGCCGTGGGATTGGGAATACGCTGGCTTTCGCCCGTTGGCCCCATTCGGATCGATTGGGGATACAACCTCGATCCCGAGCGAGACGAAAAGCAATCTGTTTGGGACTTCACCTTTGGGACTCAATTTTAATCGGACTATTGAGGAGTGGAGAGATGTTTGGGGACGTAATAACGAAGGGAAGGGCAATTATTCTTTGCGGGATGGTAATCTTCTCGATTCTCGGGCCCCTGGCCCATGGAGCGGAGATGAAGGTCGGCTATGTCGATATGCAGCGGGCACTCAATGAATCCGACGCCGGCAAAGAGGCCAAGGTGTTAATGGAGAGCGAATACCAGAAATTCCAGAACGAAATTGCCCAACGGCAGAAGGAACTTCAGGCCTTTCAGGAGGCGCTTCAGAGGCAGGGACTGATGCTCAGCGAAAAAGCGAGACAGGAGAAGGAGAAGGAGTACCGGAGTAAGCTGAAGGAGTTTAAGCGGTGGGGAGAGGACAGGCAGACCGAGCTCAAGCAGAAGGAGATGGATCTCACCAAAGCCACGCTGAAGGGTCTGGGGGCTACGGTCAGAAAGCTGGGACAGGAGGAGAAATTCACCCTCATCCTGGAGAAGAATGAGGCCGTTATCCTCTTCGCCTCAAAGGCAATAGACCTCACCGACCGTGTCATTCAAATCTTCAACTCCACCAGCAAGAAATAGAAGGAATGAACCCGCCCATGGAAAAGACGCTCAGCGAACTCGCCCAATTGGTCGATGGGGAGGTTATCGGCGATGGAGGAGTAAAGATCGTCGGCGTAGCCCCTATCGAAGAGGCTCGAAAGGGCCAGATTACCTTCATCGCTCACCCCAGGTACGTGCCCCACTTGAATGAAACCGAGGCTTCGGCCGTCATCGTCTCCTCCAAGGTCGGGGAGGCGGGTAAACCCCTGCTCAGGGTTGCAAATCCCTACCTGGCCTTTGCCAAGATCCTGGGGATTTATGCCCATCGCCCCTACGAACCAAGGGGAGTTGACCAACGAGCCTGGGTCAGCCCAACGGCCAAGCTCGGAGAGGAGATCAGCATCTACCCCTTCGTCTATGTGGGGGATCACGTCCAGATCGGGAACCGGGTCATCCTCTTTCCCGGGGTTTTCGTCGGCGATAACTCGGTCATAGGCGACGATACCCTCATCTATCCCAATGTCTCGATATACGAGGGAAGCAGAATCGGCAAAAGGGTGATCCTCCACGGCGGTGTTGTCATCGGGAGCGATGGATTCGGTTTTGCCAGGGACGGGAGGCGAAGCGTCAAAATACCCCAGGTAGGTACCGTGGAAATCGGAGACGATGTCGAAATTGGGGCCAATACCACCGTTGACCGGGCCGCCATGGGAAAGACCATCATAAAGAGGGGGGTCAAAATCGACAACTTGGTCCAGGTGGCCCACAGCGTCACCATCGGTGAGGATAGCATCATCGTCGCCCAGGTGGGAATCGCCGGAAGCAGCAAGATCGGGTCCAACGTCATACTGGCCGGGCAGGTAGGGGTGATCGATCACATCGAGATCGGGGATAACGCCATGGTGGGGCCTCAATCCGGAGTGGCCAAGGATCTCCCACCCAATCAGGCGTTCATGGGAAGTCCGTCCATACCCCACAAGGAGTACTTGAAGGCGGTCATGACCTTCCCTAAACTGCCGGAGATGTGGAGAAAGATCGGTCAATTGGGGGCCAAGGTAAGGCACCTGGAATCAGAACAGAACAAGAGGCGTCCGCAATCCACGGAGGACATCCATGATCCAGATCAATGAAATTATGGAGGTACTACCCCACGGATACCCGTTTCTCCTCGTCGATCGCATCGTGGAGGTTGAAATGGGGAAGCGAATCGTGGGCATAAAGAATGTCACCATCAACGAGCCCTTTTTCCAAGGCCACTTTCCAGGCCAACCCATCATGCCAGGGGTATTGATCATCGAGGCCATGGCCCAGACCGCCGGCGTTCTCGCCTTCAAGTCGGTGCCCGATGAACTGAGGAAGAGGGCGGTTTACTTCATGGCCATCGACAAGGTTCGATTCCGAAGGCCGGTCACCCCGGGGGATCAACTGAGGATGGAGATGGTTGTCTCAAAACATCGCAAATCCGTGTGGGGTTTTACGGGGAAGGCCTATGTGGAGGACCAATTGGCTGCCGAAGCGGAATTACTGGCCATGTTAGGCGACAAGCAATCGAGGGAAAACGGGGATTCTCCATGATACACGAAAAAGCTGTTGTTCACCCCAGTGCAAGGATTGCCGAGGGTGTTGAAATTGGCCCTTTTTCGGTTATCGGCGAACACATAACCATCGGCAAGGATACCTGGATCGGCCCCCACGTGGTCATTACCGGATGGACGACGATAGGAAAAAATTGTAAGATATACCAGTTTTCCTCCATCGGGGAGGTTCCCCAAGCCCTGAAATTTAAGGGCGAGGAGTCCCATGTCATCATCGGGGACAACAACGTCATCAGGGAGTTCGTCACCATCAACCGGGCAACAACCCATGGAGGAGGGAAAACCGTCTTAGGAGATGGAAACTTCCTGATGGCCTATGCTCATGTGGCCCACGATTGCCTCATCGGGAATCAGGTGATTATGTCCAACGCGGCGACCCTGGCGGGACACATCGAGATCGAGGACGGTGCGATCATCGGCGGATTGGCGGCCGTGCACCAATTCGTTCGAATCGGCGCATATTCGTTTATCAGCGGGTTGTCCGGCGTCCCCCAGGATATTCCCCCCTACATCCTTGTCGCTGGCGGTCGGTGTAAACCGTACGGCTTAAACATGGTCGGCCTGAAGCGGCACGGTTTTCCGGAGGAAGCCATCAGAGGCCTAAAAAATGCCTACAAAATCATCTTCAGGTCTGGATTAACCCTCGAAAAGGCCATTGAGGCAATAGAGGAAGATGAAATAGGGAGCATTCCTGAAGTGCTTCACCTCGTCCACTTCATTAAAGGATCGAAGAGGGGGATCTGCAGGTAATGAGGAAATTGAGGGTTGGTGTCATAGGGGTAGGGTATTTCGGGCAATTCCACGCGGAGAAATACCATCGACTGCCTGAAGTGGAATTGGTTGGGGTTGCGGATATCAATCGCCTCCGCTCCGGGGAAATCGCCAAGCGTTTCAATACCAGCGCCTACTACCATTACGAGGATCTGTACGACAAGGTGGATGCCGTCAGCATCGCCGTTCCCACTCCCATTCACTACCAGGTAACCAAGAACTTCTTCCGCAGGGGAATCGATGTCCTCTTGGAAAAACCCATCACGACAACCCTTCGGCAGGCGGATGAGTTGGTCGAGATAGCGGAAAAGAGGCAATGCGTTTTCCAGGTGGGTCACCAGGAGAGGTTTAATGCCGTCATCATGGCTTTGGAGGGATCCCTCGTCGATCCCATGTTCATCGAATCGCACAGGTTGAGCCCTTTTCTGCAAAGGGCGGCAGGCGTCGATGTGGTCCTCGACCTGATGATCCACGATATCCAGGTCATTCTCAGCATGGTGGATTCCTCCATTCAGTCCATTCAAGCCGTTGGCGTCCCCATCGTATCTCCCCACCTGGATATCGCCAACGCCCGGATCGAGTTCGACAACGGGTGCATCGCCAATGTCACCGCCAGCCGCGTCTCCAAGGAGAAGATGCGAAAGATCCGAATATTCCAGTCCACGGCTTACTTCTCCATCGACTACGTCTCCCAAAAGATCACGGTCCTCAGCCGGGATGGGAAGGGGCGTAAGCCCCTTTTTCCCGGGGTCTTCGCCGAGGATATCGAAATCGCCAAAAACGACCCCTTGGAGCTGGAAATAAGGTCCTTCGTCGAGAGGGTCAGGGATCGAACGCAACCCTTGGTCTCGGGACTGGACGGAAGGAAGGCCCTCGAGGTCGCCTTGAGGATTACCGATCAGATCCAAAGGAATATCGAGAAAAGGAAAAAATCGGGCCACCTCATGGTATGAAGCATACGGGAGAAAGGAAAATCTTGATCGTCGCGGGCGAAACCTCTGGGGACCTGCACGGGGCCCACTTAGTGAAGGCAGCCCTCTCCCTCGATCCCAACCTCCGCTTTTACGGCGTGGGAGGAGACCATCTGCGAAACACCGGAACCGAGGTTATCTTCGATAGCTCGGAGGTGGCCGTAGTGGGCATCGTTGAGGTCTTCTCCAAGCTGAGGTCTATCTATAGGGCTTTCCGGTGGCTTAAGAGGTCCCTCGATCGTGATCGACCCTCCCTCGCCATCCTCATCGACTTCCCCGACTTCAACCTCAAATTGGCCAAAGAGGCCAACAAGCGGGGCATCCCCGTCTTCTATTACATCAGCCCCCAAGTGTGGGCATGGAGGAGGGGGAGGGTTAAGAAGATCGCGAAATTGATCCCCAAGCTGGTAGTAATTCTCCCCTTTGAGGCCTCCTTCTATCGAGAAAGGGGCGTCGATTGCGAATTCGTTGGCCACCCCCTCGTTGATATTGTGAAACCCCACCTCCCCATGGAGAAAGCCCGCGAGATATTCCGCTTGGATAGAGACAAGAGGACCCTCGGGCTGTTGCCGGGAAGCAGGCGGGAGGAAGTGCAAAGGCTTCTTCCCGTCCTCTTGGAAGGCGCCCAACTTCTGGCGCGCGATTTTCCGGACCTCCAGTTCATCATACCCTTGGCGCCCGCCATCAACCGTGTTGAGGTTGAAGAACATATCGGGCGCTTCAACCTGGACATCAGGATAGTCGAGGAACATATCTACGACGTGCTCAACATCTGCGACCTCATCATCACCGCCTCGGGTACGGCGACGCTGGAGGCGACCATTATGAACACCCCCATGATCATCGTATACAAGGTCTCATTCCTCTCATATCTCGTGGGGCGGCTTTTGGTGAAGGTCAGGAATATCGGGTTGGTCAATCTCATCGCCGAGAAGAACATCGTGCCCGAGCTCATCCAAGGGCAGGCTTCCCCCGCCAATGTTTTCAATGAGACCTCCAATATGCTGAAAAACCCTCATCTGCTATCCACAATCAAGGGTGAATTGGAAAAGGTCAAGGAGAAATTGGGGAACCCGGGGGCATCACGGAGGGCCGCGCAAATCCTGTATCGCTTCATCCATCAAGAACCCCTCTCTCCGAATTCGGCATGACCGTGGGATTGTACAAAAGGCTCTTACAATACGTAAAACCCTACCGGATGAAACTCATCTTGGCCATGATCTGTATGGTCTTCGTCGCCGTCAGTACCGCAGGATCCGCCTGGCTCGTCCAACCGGCAATGGACAAAATCTTCATAGACAAAGATTTGCGGATGTTGTTCCTCATACCGGTATTGATCGTGGGACTCTTTCTCCTCAAGGGGACCTTCTACTATGGCCAGGCCTACCTCATGAGCTATGTCGGTCACCGTATCGTGGCCGATATGAGGGAGAAACTCTACCATCACCTCCAGTACCTCTCCCTCTCCTTCTTCACCAAAACACCAACGGGCATCCTCATATCGAGGCTCACCAATGATGTCACCCTCATCCAGGGCGCCGTATCAAGCGCGCTGACCAGCATCCTCAGGGACTCCTTTACCATCCTCGCCCTCACCGGGGTGATTTTCTATCGGGATTGGAAGTTGGCCTGCATCGCCTCCATCATCCTCCCCCTGGCTGCAATTCCCATCGTTAAATTCGGCCAGAAGCTCCGCAAGTTCAGCCTCAAGGGCCAGATCCGAATGGGGTTCATCACCTCCTTGCTCCAAGAGACCATCTCGGGGAATCGCATCGTCAAGGCCTTTACCATGGAGGATTACGAACACCGACGGTTTGCCGCCGAAAACGACCGATTCTTCAACATCGTCATGAAGCGGCAGAAAATCAGGGCCCTCTCCTCCCCCGTCGTCGAGCTCTTGGGGGGAGTGGGCATCGCCGGCATCGTGTTAATTGGCGGGTATGCCGTGATTGAGGGAAGCTCCACACCCGGGACCTTCGGCTCCTTCTTGGCTGCCCTCGCCCTCCTGTATAAACCCTTCAAATCACTCAGCTCGGTCAACGACGTCATTCAAGGCGGGTTGGCGGCGGGCTCGAGGGTCTTCGAGCTGCTGGACACAACTCCCGATATCAGGGATGCCGATGGGGCAGTACCCCTGGACGGCATTTCCCACGGCGTCAAGTTCGAACGCGTCTCCTTCAAGTACGAGGACGAGATGGTCCTGAAGGATATCGAGTTGGAGGTGAAGGGGGGGGATGTAGTGGCCCTGGTTGGAATGAGCGGAGCGGGGAAGACGACCCTGGTGAATTTGATCCCCCGATTCTACGACGTGCACAAGGGCCGAATAACCATGGATGGGAGGGATATCAGGACAGTAACCATAAAGTCCCTCAGGGAGCATATCGGTATCGTGACCCAGCAGACCATCCTCTTCAACGATACCGCGAGGAACAATATCGCCTATGGGGACATAAGCAGATCGGAGGATGAAATCGTGGAGGCAGCCAAGGCGGCCAACGCCCACGAGTTCATCCAAAAGCTGCCTATGGGCTATGACACCGTCATCGGGGAGCAGGGTGTTAAGCTCTCCGGTGGGGAGCGCCAGAGGATCTCCATAGCCAGGGCGCTGCTCAAAAATGCCCCCATCCTCATCCTGGACGAGGCCACCTCATCCCTGGACTCCGAATCGGAATTTCAGGTTCAGGTGGCGCTGGAAAGGCTGATGGCAAACCGGACCGTCTTCCTCATCGCCCATCGTCTCTCCACCATAAGAAATGCCCATCGCATCGTGGTCATCGATAACGGGAGGATCGTCGAAGAGGGCACCCACGACGAGCTCTTGGCCATGAATCGGACGTATAAGAGGCTCTACCAGATGCAGTTCAGGGACGATGGCGAAACCGTTTTTCGGAAGGCCAAGGTGGGGCAGATCTACTAAGGGAAGAGGATGGAGAGCTCTTGGTGCGCAGGGCCAATGAGCCGTCGGCTATACAATGGGAAGAGAGCTGAAAAACTGGCTCTTCGCTGCTCAAAAGATTTTTTCGACCATTTTAAGGGTCGCTTCACTGCAAACGAGCGCCTGGGGGCCCTCCTCGTTCCAAAACTCGCCCTTCAGGCTCAACCATTGAATTGTATGAATGGTTACCGAAAAAATCTTGATTCGCGCTCAGAGCTCGTTTCCCTCGGGTTTTGGAAATCTCAAGGTGTCGAAGGGAACTGGGATTGAAGGGGTTGGCCAACGGTCTCATGCTAGCCATTGTACCTCCGCTCGCCTATTGGGTAATAAAGCTCCTCTCCTGGTCAATGCGGATAGAGGTCGTCAACGGCCAGGTACACGACGAGCGTCGAAAGCGGGGCGAGCCCGCCATTGGTGCCTTCTGGCATGGCAGGCTCCTGATGATGCCGACCGGATACCGAGGGAACGTAAGCATTCTCATCAGCCTCCACCAAGATGGGGAACTCATCAGCAGGACTGTGAAGTACTTCGGTTTCAGGTCCATACGGGGATCCACCACCAGGGGAGGCTTTTCGGCCATGCGGGAGATGCTCAACGCTTACAGGGAAGGGTATGATATCGCCATCACTCCCGATGGTCCCCGAGGGCCCCGATATCGAGCCCAAAACGGCGTCATAGAGCTCGCCAGACGGACGGGAATGGCCATCATTCCCGTCACCTTCAGCGCCTCACGGAGGAAGATGTTTCGAAGCTGGGATCGCTTCCTTTTTCCGTATCCCTTTTCGCGGGGCGTATTCATCTGGGGAGAACCCCTGTCCGTTCCCCGACAGATGGACCGCGATGCCTTTGAGCGGAAGAGGCTTCTGCTGGAACGGAGGTTGAGGGAGATAACGGACCGAGCGGATCGCTACTTCGAGAAGGAACCCGCCAATAGATGATCAACTCCCTCTATACCACCCTATTGACCTTCGGCCTTGTCCTATCAAGTCCTTTCTTTGCCCTGAAAATCCTCACCACCTCACGCTACCGAAGGGGGTTAAGCCAGAGGCTGGGCTTCCGCTACAAACCCATCTCCGAAAAGGTGGGGGATGAAAAACCAATCTGGATCCACGCCGCCTCGGTGGGCGAGGTGCTGGGATCACTGCCCATCATCAACGGGATAAAGGGGGCCAGGCCTGAACTCCCCATCCTCCTCTCAACCATGACGGCGACCGGCAATGAGGTGGCCGAGAAGCGGGCCTCAGGCGTGCACGCAACCACCTTCTTCCCCCTGGACCACCCATGGGCCGTGGGGCGGGCCATCTCCCTGGTTAACCCGAGGGCCTTCCTCATGGCCGAGACCGAGATCTGGCCCAATTTCCTGATGGAATTGGGGAGAAGGGAAATCCCCGTGCTTCTCTTCAACGGTCGCATTTCGACCCGTTCCCTCCAATGGTACAAGCGGTTCCGTTTCTTCATCGCCTCGCCTTTGACCGCAATCTCCGCCTTCTGCATGCAGTCGAGCTTGGATGCCCAGAGGATCATAGAGATAGGTGCCAATCCCAAAAGGGTTACCGTCACCGGAAACATCAAATTCGACCAACCGCCTCCCGAGATAACCCGCAGGGAGAGGGAAGCCCTCCTCCAAACATTAGGCCTCCACGCAGGCCAGCCGGTGCTCATTGCGGGATCCACCCATAGAGGCGAGGAGGAGTTCATGCTGAAGGTCCTTCGCCTGCTCTCTCCCGAATATCCCGATCTGGTGCTTCTGCTGGCCCCGAGACACCTGGAGAGAGTCGACGAAGTTGGGGCTTTGTTGAAAAGGGAGAAGATCCCGTGGAGGCTGAAATCACAACTATCGGCGGGGGAAAAGAGGGAAGGAGCCCCGGTCATCCTCCTGGATACCCTGGGGGAGCTCGCCAAGCTCTATAGCATCGGGACCCTCATCTTCGTTGGGGGAAGCCTCGTAAAGGTCGGTGGCCATAATATCCTTGAACCCCTGTTCTTCAAAAAACCGGTGCTCTTCGGTCCCTTCATGGACAACTTCCGGGAAATATCCCATGAGGTTCTCAGCAGGGGCGCGGGGTTTCAGATCAGTGGGGAGGAGGAGATGGTCCTTCACGCCAAGACGTTCCTGGAAAACCCATCCCTCAGGTCCCGCATGGGGGAATGCGGTTTCGAAATCATCAGCGACAACAGGGGCGCTACCAAGAAAACCCTGGAAACCATACTTCGATTCGTCTGAGGCAAGAGGGGTATAGACCGCCGTGCGTCAAGTAAGATCTCTCGAGCGTATTATCTACGGAGAGGATGGGTCCCCATACCAAAGGCTCTCTCTCTTACCCCTCCATGCGATCTCCTCCATTTACGGCTTAGGGGTCCGTGCTCGGCTCTTCCTCTACGGAGCCGGCTTGTTCAAGGGGAGCCGGCTCCCCTGTAAAGTGATTAGCGTGGGCAATATTACCCTGGGGGGCACGGGGAAAACACCTACAGTTGAATACATCGCCAGGCTGTTCAAGGAAGAGGGCATGGGCGTAGTGCTGTTGAGCAGGGGGTATGGGGGAAGGATGCGGGGGAAATTCGGGGTGGTGAGCGACGGCAATCGGCCCCTGCTCTCTCTCAGGGAGGCAGGCGATGAACCCTACATGCTGGCTCAACGCCTCGAAGGTATCCCCATTATCGTCGGCCGTCGCCGCGACCTCTCGGGCCGATATGCCTTCGACCATTTTCACCCCCACGTGGCCATTTTGGATGACGGATTTCAACATCTGGCGGTGAAGCGGGATGTGGATATCCTCCTGGTGGATTCCCAAATCGGTTTCGGCAACGGCTACCTTTTCCCCAGGGGGCCGCTGAGGGAACCCCTCGCTCAATTGAACCGAGGCCATCTCTTCATCATGACCAAAGTAGAAGACCTTGATGCCTGTGGAGAGCTGGAGGAGAGGATAAGATCCCACAAAAGGGATGCCATCATCTTCCACAGCACCTACGCCCCCGATTACCTCATCGACCTGAAGACGGATAACCGAGTCCCCCTGGGATACGTAAAAGGCAGACCAATCGCGGCCCTATCTGGGATCGCCAATCCGGCTTATTTTCGCCGACTCCTTGAGCTGGCCGGGGCAAAGGTGAAGCAGGAGATCGTCTTGCCCGACCACCACGTCTATTCGAGGCGGGATATCCCCACTATTCGGAGGGCCCTGCACAAGGCGGAATGCGTCGTGACAACGGAGAAGGATGCGGTAAAGCTCAGCGACATGGCAGAGGGAAATTTCCCCATTATGAGCCTATCCATCAGCCTCAAGATCATTGAGGGAGATCATTTCAAACGGGTTCTCCTCGATCTGCTGGGGGACCTATCAAAGTAATGCTCATGACGGTACTTTTGTAACCCGTTAATAATATAACAGATTTTTCTATTGCGAGGCGAACACCATTATCCTTTTGCCCAGTACTTCGGGGTTACTCGCCCCTCAGCAGGTTGAGGTTAAGGTTGAGGGAGGGCCGAGTTCTTAGTTGAATCACCCCTTTTGGTTCACTATGAACGGTTACGAAAATTTCTTTAATGTTCTTTCCAGGAATTTGCCCAGCAATCCCTCGGAAGGTGACCCCTTTGGGGGCACGAAAAATATCTCCTCTCAGCCTTAACCTCAGCCTTAACCTTCCTCCCTGCTCACCCTCGATGGGTACCCCCACTCCTCCAGCAGATTACGCTCACGGACGACGGTCTTCTCCGAAAACTCAGGAAACTCCGGTCACTTTTTCCCTTGACCAGCGCAAAGCCTTGTGGTAACTTGCGGAAATCAAATAACCATGTTCATCACGCAAAGGAGAGGGATTGGCCATGAAAGGGGGTTGGAATAAAATTCTCAAGGTGGATCTGACCAACTACACCTGTAAACCCGAGCAGCTGCCCGACGAAGTCTATGAGAAGTTCTTGGGTGGTGCGGGCATGAACGCCTACATCCTATGGAAGGAATGCCCGAGGGGGACAACCACCTTCGACCCGGCCAATCGTCTGACGCTCGCAGCTGGGCCTATGCAGGGTATCAAACAGACCGGCGCAGCCAAGTGGACCGGGGG
>SMTZ1_10005371_pt1 | contig 18497 bp, 15 predicted proteins | sample DeeMarSWOR136_30_FD_25667 | JGI IMG/M metagenome (IMG submission 25667)
GTAACCTCAAACATTCTAGCCTCCTTAAGATTCAATCGCTGGTCCAGCGTAAATTATAGCGTAAAGATATACATTAAAAAAAGTCTGTCAATCATTATTTTCTAAATATGGTTAAAATAAGCCTTTTTAAGTAAATTTGCAAAAGAGTGAAGCTCCCCGCGCAAATGCCCAGGGCATCTGTGGCGCCCGTCCTCTCCATCCTCCGCAGTAGTCTGTCCACCCTCCGTAGCAGGCTACTGCGGAGGACGGGCTACGGAGGATGGAAAGTCAAACGGCATTCAGAAAGGCTCTTCAGATAGCCTCTGTCTCAGCCATACCAGGACCTTGTCAAATTCATCTTTGAGCTCAGCCATAGCCTTTCCCCTATGACTGACCCGATTCTTCTCCTCAATGGACATCTGGGCAAATGTTCTTTTCAGAGGGGGGTAATAGAAGACGGGGTCATAGCCAAATCCATGGGCCCCTTTCATTTCATGGGTGATCTCTCCATGGCAGACCGCCTCGTATGTGAGGGCTGGCCCGAGCGGTACGGCAATAATAATGACGCATTTAAAAGTGGCCTTTCTGTTTTTCACGCCTGCCATGGCCTCCAATAGCTTCAGGTTGTTCTGTTGGTCAGAGGCCTTCTCTCCAGCATAGCGGGCCGAGTGGACACCAGGATTTCCACCCAATGCATCCACCATGAGGCCCGAATCGTCTGCGAGGACAGGGAGGCCGAGCATCTTTGCCGTAAGATGGGCCTTCTTGTAAGCATTTTCCTCGAAAGTCGAACCATCCTCCTTGATGGGAGGCAAGGGGCCGAAATCTTGTAAGCCTTTGATTTCGATATGGAAATCTGACAAAAGGGCCTTGAATTCCCCTATTTTGCCCTGGTTTCGAGTGGCCAGAACCAGTGGTTTTTCGATCATGTGTGGGTATCCTTATCAATATGGGGCCTCTTTGAGGCCATTATGAGCTAGCCCGCCATCTTTTCTTTGAATTTGTCCATAAAGATCTGTCGGATTTCCTCGAGGCGCTCTTCGTCCTGAGCCTCGAAGCGGAAGACCAGGACCGGCTGGGTATTGGATGCCCTCACCAAACCCCATCCCCCGTCCAAAAGAACCCTGGCCCCATCCACATCAATGACCTGGTAATCCTTCTTGAACGCCTCAGCCAGTTCTTCCACCACCTGAAACTTCTTCTCGTCTGGGCAATCCAGACGGATCTCAGGGGTACTCACCATTTGAGGAACGCCGGCGAGAAGTTCCTTGATGCTCTTGCCTTTTCTCGTGAGGATCTCCAGCAAGCGTGCCCCGGCATAGATGGCATCGTCATAGCCGAAATAGCGCTCGGCAAAAAAGAGGTGTCCACTCATTTCCCCTGCCAGAAGTGCCCCCTCCTCTTTCAATTTGCTTTTGATCAGGGAATGCCCCACCCTCCACATGATGGGCTTTCCACCATGCTTTTCGATATCATCGAACAGGACTTGGGAACACTTCACTTCGGCAATAATCGTGGCACCCGGATAGCGCTCCAAGAGATCCCTGGAAAAGATAATCATCAACTGGTCTCCAAAGATAATGTGGCCCTCATGGTCAACCACACCAATCCTGTCCGCATCGCCGTCAAAGGCGATAACTAAATCTGCAGAGACTTCCGATACTTTCGCAATCGCAGCTTTCAGATTCTCTGGTACCGTGGGATCCGGATGGTGGTTTGGGAATTGTCCGTCCGGTTCACAGAAAAGCTTTACGACTTCAACGCCCATTGCGGTGAATGCATCTGGCGCGACCAGTCCACCCATACCGTTGCCCCCATCCACCACGACTTTTATGGATATGTGGCCAGGCTGGAGATTATGGCGGAGGTAGTCAAGGTATGGACCCGTGATTTCAGCAGCTTCCACCCTCCCTTTTCCTTTATGGAATTTTCCTGTTTCCGCAATCCCTCGGATCTCTTGAATCTCCTTGCCGTAGATGGTCGCTTTGCCAAGACAGACCTTGAACCCGTTGTACTCCGGAGGATTGTGGCTCCCGGTAATCTGAATGCCTCCGTCCACCTCAAAGTGATGAAGGGAAAAATAAAGGAGCGGTGTGGGGACCATGCCCACATCCAAGACATCCATTCCGGACTCCAATAAACCACTCAGCAAAAAATCCCTTAGTTCAGGAGAACTGAGGCGGCAATCACGACCCAACGTAATCTTAGACGCCCCCTGGTTATGGTAATAGGTCCCCAAAGCGCGGCCCAGTCGATGGACCGTCTCTTGATTCAGCTCATCAGGTACCCGCCCGCGAATATCATACTCCCTGAAGATGTGAGGATTCATAGCCAGTCCTCTTTTTCGGTCCTTCGGAGTTGCTCAACGATTTTTCGAATCTCCTCTGCCTTATCCAGGTCCGCGACCAAAAGGGCATCAGGGGTGTCAATCACGAGACAGTTTTTCAGGCCCAGGCAGGCCACCAATCGCCCGCTCTGGTTGAAAACAAAGCTTTCCTCACACTCAACAAGAAGGGATTCCCCCTCTACCAGGTTCTGCTGTGGATCATGAGATTGTTTTTTCAACGCATACAGTGATGACCAGGATCCCACATCGCTCCACCCGCACTCACATGGGAGGACAAAAATGGGGCCCCTTGTCTTCTCCATCACCCCGTAGTCAAAGGATATGGCCTCAAGAGGGGGGTACACCTCCTCCATCACCTTGTCAAAGGCCTTCGTTCCCAGGACTTTCTGGAGCTGTTTCAGGCCTTGATAGAGATCGGGAAGATGATCCTGGATCTCTTTAAGGATGGTCTCTGGTTTCGCTACGAAGATACCCGCATTCCAATAATATTCACCACTCTCAAGATACTTTTGGGCCCAATCCTGGTCTGGCTTTTCCACGAAGGCAGAAACCTTGTAAGCGGGCAGGCCCTTGAAATCGGGATGCACTTCAGATCCTCGGATATAGCCATAACCAGTTTCTGGCCTTGTGGGAACCAGGCCCAGTGTGACGATGCCTCCCAGTTCAGCCAGTCTCGCAGCCTTACGGAGACCCTCCACAAAGGCGGATGGATCCCCTATGTAATGGTCTGCGGGAAGGAAAGCCACGGGTCCAGCACTGCCCAGGTGCTGAGCATAGATGGCGCCAAGGCCGATACAGGGGGCTGTATTTCGACCCACCGGTTCGGCCAGGATATGGACATTTCGGCCTTTAAAAAGCTCCCTGGCTTCTTTCAGATGTTCTCGCCCAAGCACGAGGATCATCTCCTCCTCTCGGGCAAGTGGCTTTAACCTATTGCAGGTCTCCACCACCATGGGATCCTTACCACTAATCCTCAGGAACTGCTTTGGCCTGCCCTTGCGGCTAACTGGCCAGAAGCGGGTCCCAGAACCTCCCGCCATGATGACCACAAACATTGGCTACTCCCCGTATATGGTTAATGATTCATCTTGTGGATAGGCGAGCAATGGGCCTTAAATACGTCCACTCACCTCCGTCGCTCCGTTCCTCCGTTCCAGCTCTGCGCAGCAGGGCTCAAGGTATCAAGTACGGTAGTCCGAATTAATGGCTATATAATCAGGCGTTAAATCACATGTAACGACCTGGTCCTCATGTTCCCCTTGTCGGAGATCGATAGTGACAGAAAAGGCTTTCTGGGCCATCTTTTTCGAGGCCCTTTTTTCCGCGTCAGCGCCGATCGCAAGGCCTCCATCCACGATCTGAATATCATCGACCCATATGTGGACATCCGCCTCTTGCATGCTGATATGGCAACGACCCAAGGCTGCCATAATCCTACCCCAGTTGGGATCCTGACCATAGAAGGCTGTTTTTACCAGGGAGGAGTTGGCGATTGTCCTTGCAGCTGTCTCGGCATCCTCATGACTGGCTGCCCCTTTTACCTTCACATAAACAACTTTGGTGGCGCCTTCACCATCCCTCACAATCATGGTAGCCAAATCATCCATAACGTGGGTCAACCCTTTTTGAAAACTCTCATAATCACCGGCGTTCAATTCTCCGTTCCCCGCCATAGCATTGGCCATGACTAAAACCGTATCATTCGTGCTTGTGTCACCATCCACACTGATGCGGTTGAAAGTGGTCTTAACAGAAGAGGAAACGGACTTGCTGAGATCAGCCGGATCTATATGGATATCGCTCAACACAAAACAGAGCATGGTTGCCATATTGGGCATAATCATGCCTGCACCTTTTGCTATCCCCAGAATCTGATAGGGCTTACCGCCAGCTTGGCCTGCAAATCTGCTTATCTTGGAGAAAGAGTCCGTGGTCATGATGGCTTGTGCAGCATCTGGCAGGCCCTCGGGGACAAGGCGCTTTATAAGTTCTGGTATAAAACGCTCAATCCGATCCATGGGTAAAGGCGTACCAATGACCCCCGTGGACGCGACAAGGACTTCATCAGGGTGAATACCCAGTTCCTTGGCCACCCATTCCGCTTCTCTATAAGCATTGTCCAGACCCACTTTCCCCGTACATGCATTGGCGTTTCCCGAGTTGGCTATGATGGCTCGCACCCTTCCCTTTCTGATGTTTTCCTGGCTAAGTATAACGGGGGCCGCTTTCACTTTGTTGGTGGTAAAAACCCCTGCCGCAGCGGCACCTTTTTCAGAAAATATAAGGGCCATATCTAGACCCCCATCTTTCTTTATACCCGCAGAGACTGCTGACGCCTTAAAGCCTTGAACCATGTCTTTTGCCATAACCCTGCCCCGTTAAATTTTACCCCATGAAATGTTTACCCCATGAAATCAGAAAATATTTCAACGGGGTCACTCTATATTGCTTTTTAAAAGAAAAAAATTAAGCGATGTGATTTACCTCAACCTAACCTTCCATAGCTGGATAGTCGGACTCTGAATATATACAATACTGCACTCGAAATTGGAAATCCGAAGCGATTTGAAATTGATTTTTGTGGTTTTAACGGGCGCCGGAAATGAGGAATTTTTTCGTTTGGCAAGGCCGCACAAGGGTTTTCGCCGAGGCGTACAAGTGGGTACGTCGCAGGCGGAAACCTGCGGAGAACGCAGCAAAACGGAAAAAGGACCATTTCCGGGGGATAACTAGGTGGCGCCACAGCATTTCTTATACTTCTTACCACTACCGCACGGACAGGGGGCGTTCCTGCCGATCTTCTTTCCCTCTCTCTTGACCGTTGCTGGCTTGCCCCCGTCATCCCCGTGGCTGAAATGCATAGCCCTCTTTTTCTTTTTAGGCAGTTCTTCGGCCGGCCTTTGTCGGAGGAGTTGAACACGGGAAAGGGTGGTTAGGGTCTCCTCCCTTATTCGATCCATGAGTTCTTCGAATCCATGAGTTCTTCGAATAGGGCAAATCCCTCTTTTTGATACTCCCGGAGGGGGTCGAGCTGCCCGTAGCCCCTTAGCCCTATTCCCTCTTTCATATGTTCCATGTCTTGGAGGTGGGCGACCCATTGGTCATCAATGATTTTTAAAACGATGAATCTTTCCAAAGATCTCAGGTCTTCTTCTCCAAACGTCTGCTCCCTTTTCTGAAAAGAGGCTTGAACCTGTTCCTTGATCAAATCGGTCATGTCTTCCACTTTCAATTGATCAAACCTCTCTTCTCCAAGATCTTCAGGCCCAATTTTTGGCGCAAAACCGAACAATCTAGCGATGTTTTCTTTCAGTGCCTGGATATCCCAGTCTTCCGGGTATTCCTTGGGATCGGTGAAGCCCTCGATCAAAAACTCCACCTTTTCGTCCGCCATATTCTGGATAAGCTCTCGCACCCCATCGCCCCCAAGCAGATCTCTCCTCAGGGTGTAGATGATCTCCCTTTGCTTGTTCATCACATCATCATATTCGAGCAGGTGTTTCCTGATATCAAAATGATGGGCTTCCACCTTCTTTTGGGCATTTTCTATGGCCCTGGAGATCAGATTGTGCTCAATGGGTTGTCCTTCTTCCATGCCCAAGCGATCCATGATGGAGGATATTCTCTCGGAGCCGAATATCCTGAGCAGATCATCCTCAAGGGAAAGATAGAAACGGGAAGTCCCGGGGTCTCCCTGTCGACCCGATCTACCCCTGAGCTGGTTATCGATACGACGGCTTTCATGTCTTTCTGTCCCCAGTATGTGGAGTCCATCCAGACCCACAACACCTTCGCCCAGCACAATATCTGTCCCTCTGCCCGCCATGTTGGTGGAGATGGTTACGGTCTTTGCCTGGCCTGCCTGCGCAACGATTTCAGCCTCCTTCTCGTGATGCTTGGCATTCAGGACAGAATGGGGAATACCCGCCCTTTTCAGCATCTTACTCAACATCTCTGATTTTTCGATGGAGATGGTGCCCACGAGAATCGGCTGACCCTTCTCATAGAGTTCTCTGATCTCCTCCAAAACGGCTGTGAACTTCTCCCTTTCCGTCTTGTAGATCACATCCGGGAAGTCTGTACGGATCATTTTCTTGTTGGTGGGCACGACCGTAACATCCAGTTTATACGTACTATTAAATTCGGCAGCCTCCGTGTCTGCGGTTCCTGTCATCCCAGCGAGTTTTTCATACATCCTGAAGTAGTTCTGGAAGGTCACGGTAGCCAGTGTCTGGTTCTCCTCTGCCACACTCACGCCTTCTTTGGCCTCCACCGCCTGATGCAGGCCGTCGCTCCATCGGCGACCCGGCATCATGCGTCCCGTGAACTCATCCACAATGACCACCTGTCCATCTTTGAGGACGTAGTGGACATCCTTCTCGAACAGCCAGTATGCTTTGATAAGCTGTTGGGTGGCGTGAAGAAGTTCTGAGGCGCGCACGTAGCGATCTTCCAGGTCTCTGAGAAGCTCCGATTTTTCCCCTTCACTCAGGTTTTCATCGGTCATGATATGGTGGCTTTCATCATCCATGTCAGGGAGTACGAAATCGCCCAGACCCGCAACCGAGACGAGCTTGATTCCTTTTTCTGTGAGTTCCACGGAATTGCTGCGCTCGTCAATGGTGCAGTAAAGGTCCTGATCCAGCTCGGGGAGGAGCTTCTGGGCCCTGAGCATGCTTTCCATCCGATCTATATCCTTTTTGAAAGCCTGGTTATTGGCCAGAATATCAAGAAAAACAGGATTCTTAGGATCTCCCCTTTTGACCTTGAGAAGCATCTCAATGGTTCGGTCCCCATCAACCTCATCCCTGAGTCTATTTCGCACATCCTTCAAAATGGAGCGGATAACGGTGCTCTGGTTCTTCTTTAGGTTGATGACCAGAGGTTTGACCTCTACATAGATTTTGTTTTCACTGTGCTCCACAGGCCCGCTTATGATGAGAGGGGTTCTAGACTCATCGATCAATATGCTATCCACCTCGTCCACGATGGCGTAATGAAAATCCCTCTGCACAAAATCCTCAGAGTCAAACTTCATATTGTCTCTCAGGTAATCAAACCCGAATTCGTTGTTCGTGCCATACGTTATGTCGCAGTTATAGGCCTCCTTCCGGTCCTCATCGGACATGCCATGCACAATAACGCCCACAGAAAGACCCAAGAAGTTGTAAATCCCCCCCATCCACTCAGCGTCCCGCCTTGCCAAATAATCGTTGACAGTGACCAAGTGGACGCCCCTTTCTGTAAGTGCATTCAGGTAGAGGGGCAGTGTGGCAGCCAGTGTCTTGCCTTCACCCGTTTTCATCTCAGCGATCTTCCCCTCATGCAGTACGATGCCACCGATAAGCTGGACATCAAAGTGGCGCATTCCGAGGGTCCTGACAGAGGCCTCCCGCACAGCAGCGAAGGCCTCGGGCAGCAAATCTTCTAAGGATTCACCCCGTGAAAGCCGTTCTTTGAACTCAGCGGTCTTTGCACGAAGCTCGGTGTCAGAGAGGCCCTGAAACTGAGGCTCCAATTGGTTAATGGCCTCAACCATGGGAGCCATACGTTTCAACTCCCTCTCGTTCTTACTGCCAAAAATTCCCTTTACGACTTTACCGATCATCTGTTTCCAGCAACTCCATTATCAACCCCCCATTGAGTCAACCTCAATGGGCTCGTTACATGGGAAAAATCCAAGAATCGATTATACACTATAAATGGGGAGAAAGAAATTTGAAAGCTAATTGAGAATGTAGCGAGTGGGATTCACAGGAAGGCCGTTAAGGTATACCTCGTAATGGAGATGGGGCCCTGTGGTGCGGCCCGTATTTCCTACCAGAGCAATCTCTTGGCCCCTCTTCACATACTGCCCTTTTTTGACCAGAATTTTGGACAGATGTCCATATCTTGTCTTGACACCGTAGCTATGGTTAATCGTGAGCATCTTACCCATGGCATGGTCTCGCCCCGTTGAAGCGACTACACCATCTGCGGGCGCAATAATAGGCGTATTAATCCGGGTGCATATGTCGATTCCTTTATGAAACTCCTTTTCATTGGTAAATGGAGAAATACGATATCCGAAACGCGAACTGACCCAACCCCGGGTCGGCCATATGGAAGGCGTACTTGCCAGCATGGTCTTTTGGTTTTCAAGAAACTTGTACAGTTCCTCCTTTTCGTTGGTCTGGATGGAGATTTCCATATCCAGATTATCCAGAGACTTATGCATCAGGCGAACCAATTTCTGATGGGCCTTTTCAAGGGTGTAGTCTGGATTCAACAAGGAAGGATCAGATCCTCCGATACCCAAGAACTGCGAATTATCCTCATTGGTTTCCAAGTTGACCATGGTTTTCAATTTTTGATCAAACTTTTTGAGTTCGATCAGTTTCCCGCTGATTTGATCAATCTTGTGGGTCAGGGCAACAAGTTGTATTTTCTGCTGCTCATTTTGCTTCTCCAATTGGGCGAGCCGCGGGATTTTTGCCTTGATGGCGCGATAGTCCCTCACACCCCAGGTGAGGAAAAGGGCCGCTGATAGGAAGATAAGGAAGAAAAAGAAGAGGAGGGCTCTGGGGATCTTGAGTTGCTTGACCTTTTTTGAGGCCCCTGGAAGAAAAACAATAGTGACTTTTTTGGCAGCCAAAACGCGCTCTCTTTTGAATTTGAACGTGAAAGATTAACTTCAATTAAGTTTAGTTTAGCACAAAGGCTCCCCAGGTGTCAACCTAAATGCCCTAAGCGCTCACCTTCATATTCTTTTCTGAAAAAAATGTCAAAATGTTTTTTGCCAGGGATGGGCTAATTCCAGGGATAAGGATAAGATCATCGAATTTTGCCTCAGAAACGCCGATTATGTCCCCCAAATGCCCCAAGAGAAGCCTCCTTTTCTTTGGCCCAATACCGGGTATTCGATCCAATTCGGATTCTCTGAAGCGTTTACCCCTCAGTTTGCGGTGATAGGTTATAGCGCGCCGATGGGCCTCGTCACGAATCCGCATCAATAGGAGAAGTACAGGATGTTCCCTTTTTAGTGATAGGGGATTTTTGCGACCAAAGATATGGATCTTATCGGTTTTGCCTTTTTTCCTATCATCCGCCTTCGCAATGGCCACCACGTCGGGAAGCTCCAGCTCAGGAAAATTGCGCATCATCTTTTTCACGGCCGAAAGATGACCTTTGCCCCCATCCACGACAAAGAGATCAGGTGGATTGCCTTTGGAGAGTCGCCGGGAGACCACCTCGCACATCATCCCATAATCGTCTATCCCCTGGATCCCCTTTATTTTGTAGTTTCTATAACTGGACTTGTGCGGTAAACCATCCAGAAAAGAAACAACGGTCCCTACTGCCTGGTCCCCATGCAGAGTAGAGATATCGAGTCCTTCAATGGTCCTTGGGACCTTTCTCAACCTCAGGACAGATTTCGCCAGGGCCATCAGATCATCCTTCTGGATTTCCTTTTGCGTGGAGAGGAGGTTTTCGGCATTGGTCACGGCCATCCTGACGAGGCGCAGTTTTTCCCCTCTCAGGGGATGATGTACGGATACCTTTTTGCCAGCCAGGTCAGAGATCCAATCCTTCAGAGGGGGTAGGTCTTCAAAAGACTCAGAGATAAGGATATATTTTGGGATGAAAGACTCTTGAGCATAATACTGCTTCAGGAAAGCCTCCATGATCTCAGACGGGGAGACCCCCTTGTTTCTAAAAAGGTAATCCCGGCTACCCAAGAGATATCCTTTTCGCACGAAAAGAATGACCACTTGGAACCTTCCATTCTCCTGCGCAAGACCAATCACATCTAGATCTTCCATCTTAGGGGAGACCACATGCTGCCTTTCTATGGTGGCTTCCACGGCTCTGATTTGATCCCTAATGGAAGCAGCCTTCTCGTAATCGAGTTGTTCTGAGGCCTGTGTCATATTTCTTTTCAGCTGCCTGACCAATTCACGGTTACGCCCTTCTAAAAAGAGCTTTACCTGATGGACGATCTCATTGTATGCGGAACTAGAGACCTCGTGCACGCAGGCACCCAGACACCTGCCCAGTTGATAATTAAGACAGGGCCTTGATCTTTTCGGCAGATCCCGGCCCTTGCATTTTCTTAGGTGGAATATCCTGTCGATCAACTTAAGGGTACTTCGGACAGAATGGGCAGAAGAGAAAGGCCCGAAGTAAAGGGCACCGTCCTTCCTAATCTTTCGGACGATACTCAGCCGGGGAAAGGGGTTTTGGACATCAAACCGGAGACAAGGATACCGCTTATCATCCCTGAGGATGATATTGTAGCGAGGCATATGTCGCTTTACCAGAGTATCCTCAAGTATAAAGGCCTCTTTCTCTGTGGCTGTGAGGAAATAATCGAGACCTTCGGCCTTATTCATCATCAAGGCCGTCTTATGTGGAAGCTCACGGGGAGGTTTGAAATAGGCCAAGACCCGCTTCTTGAGGTTCTTGGCCTTACCCACATAGATAATTTGATCGGATCCATCTTTAAAGATGTAAACGCCGGGTCCTTCCGGGAGATTGAGACGAAGGGATTCGGGGGCCAGGTCCTGTAGCGCTAGAGGTGCTTCGTTCATGGGGTATCCACTTTTACATCATCCCATAGCCGATGAAGACGCTTGACCATAATGACAAGATTGTGAGGGTTTCCCTCCCTATCTTTGGCATGATCCTTCAAGACCGCCTTTTCAAAAAACTCCAGTTTTTTGATGCTTCTTATAAGCGCCGCGTCCCTGTCCTGCACCAACTGCATGATGAGCGTTTCCAGTCCCATGGCCATGGCCAGATTGATGAGATCTAGTAGCATCCACGTGGCCAGATGTTTTCCACGAAAAGCGGGGTCAACGGAAATGCGGATGTTGCCAATGTGACTTTTGGCCCCGTAATATTTCCTAAGCAAAGTGGCGTGGGCGATAACCTGGCCTCCCAAGACAGCCACGATGGAGTGCGCTCTATCTGGATCCATATTCGTTACCCAATTCTCAATCAGTTCGAAATCGGCCACGTTATGATCAAGAAACCACCGATCATCCTCAGATAAGCGGCTGAACATCCTGAATAGAAGATCTTCGTCTCCTTCCCGTACCGGTCTTAGGGTGACTCCGGTCCCATCTTTCAGAATGACTTCCTTGGGATAGTCTTCAAGCATTATAGGTGTCCCCGGAATGGGTCTCATGGACCTGTTTATTCTGATCTATCTCAATGTAATAAGAGACTTGCACACATTCAGGGTAAGTGATAGGAATGGAAGGAGTCAAGGGAATTGTCTGCTTTAGCCTGTGTGAACCTGCCCGCCATTCCATCCTCCGTATCAGACTGCGGCGGAGAATGGAGAGGACGGGCGCAAGCCTGCCCGCTCATGTGAGGCGGACGGGTCTTTGGCTAAAAAAGTTGTGGGTTGAGGTGGGTAAATGTGGATTCAGAAACTGATCCTAGCACTCTCTGTTCTCATGGTCCTCTTCGCCTTAACCGGGTGTGCTGGGACAAAAAAATCTTCACCTATCATGGCCACCATACCAGGCGTTTCAGGCCATTTTAAGATCGGCCAAATATTAGAACTCAAAACAGGAACCGTGCTCTCTTTTGATCAATTCATTGATCAGATCTCTTCAAAAGACCTTATATTTATTGGCGAAGTGCATGACAATCCAGAACATCACCTGATACAGGTTCAGATTCTACAGGCCCTTTTGGCATGCTGCGGACCCCTAAGCATTGCCATGGAGTTTTTTGAAAAACCGCAGCAATCGACCCTCGACCGCTACCGCCGAGGCGAATTGGATGAAAGCGAGTTTCTGAGGGAGGTGGACTGGGGTTCCGATTATCATTTTTATCGACCCCTCATCCGAATGGCTAACCAGCATGGCGCCGAAGTACGGGCCATTAATGCACCTCGAGAAGTGGTCAGAAAGGTGGCAAGGCAAGGTTTGGCAAGCCTAGATGAACCTGAGAGGAACAAGATAGCCAAGAAGATTGATCTAAGCAACGAGGCCCATCGAAACTACGTCCGAGAGGCCTACGAACGACATCCTCGCGGGGACCTGAAAAAATTTGATTATTTCTATGAGGCCCAGTGCGTATGGGAAGACACAATGGCAGAGAACCTGGCAGAATATTTGGAGGAAAATGAGACAAAGCTGATTGCTTTTACAGGGAATGGACATATCATCAACCAGTTTGGTATTCCGGACAGGACAATCGAGCGGATTCCTGTTTCCATGGTAACCATCATGCCCTTACCTTTGAGTGAACAGGTAACCATAAAAAAAGAGACAGCCCATTATGTCTGGCTCACTGCCGATTACCCAAGCAGGGCACGAAGGCCTTTAAAATGAATGATGACCATTTCATGATACAAGAAGAGCCGGATTTTCAATTCTGCCCCGTTTGCGGGGGCAGGCTGGAATCTTCAAAACTGAAGGAGAATGAGCCGACAAGGCTCGTCTGCTCCGATTGCCACTTCATCTTTTATTTGGATCCTAAGCTGGTGGCCAGTTCTGTGGTGGAACTGGATGGAAGGATCGTGCTCCTAAGGCGTGGCATTGAGCCCCAAAAAGGCAAATGGGTTGTGCCTGGGGGATATGTGGATCGGGGTGAAGCCGTGGAGGCTGCAGCGCTGAGGGAGACCGAAGAGGAATGTGGAATCAGAACCCGCATCAAGAACCTCCTGGGGATCTATTCCTATGTAGGTCGGCCGGTGGTCGTCGTCGTCTATGTGACTGAGTATTTGACAGGGAATCTCACGGCGAGGGACGAAGCCCTGGAAGTCAAACTGTTCCGGCTGGAGGAAATACCCTGGGATGACCTGGCCTTCCCAAGCACAGAGGATGCCCTGAAGGATTATTGTAATCTAAGAAGTGTCCGTTGTTAGTGGTCAGTTGTCCGTAGAGATGGAGAGAAGAGTGAGGAAGCCTACTCGGTCCCGGTAGGATCCAGTCCCTTCGGGAAAGGCTCCTATACTCCCCGGGGTCTTAAGCTTTCCCAATCAACGGACTACTGACAAAGGACGACGGACAACGTACTCATGTGAAAGGAGAGAGATCGTGGCGGTAATGATAAAACCTAAAAAAATCGAAGACTTGAATCCTGAACAATTGAAAACAATCATGGAAAGATCTATGGAGGATATCTCCTCTGTTTATGAGGAGATGCGTAAGATCGTAGAAGACATCAGAAAAAATGGAGATGCCGTCTCCCTAAAGCACTACAAAAAACACAAGGGGGACATCTCCCTTGCGGACCTTGAGGCGACCCGAGAAGAAATAGAGGAGGCCTACAAGCAGCTAGATGCAAAGGTGGTAGATTGCCTCAAGATTGCGGCGGAGAACATTACCAAGTTCCACCGTGCCCAGCTTGAGAGGGAGATGTGGTCCATAGAGGTCTCAGAGGGTATCCTCGCGGGTCGCATGACCAGGGCGATGGATATTGTCGGCTGCTACATCCCCGGAGGGACTGCGGCATACCCCAGCTCCATTCTTATGACCGTGCTGCCCGCCAAGGTGGCTGGCGTGGGAACCGTTGTGGCTGTGACCCCTCCCAGTAAGGGGATGGTGGCAACTCCCGCCACCCTGGTGGCAGCGGACCTGGCAGGCTGTGATCGGATTTTCAAGGTGGGAGGTCCATGGGGCGTAGCGAGTCTGGCCTATGGGACAGAGACCATACCAAGGGTGGATAAAATCGTGGGGCCAGGGAATAAGTATGTCACCGCTGCAAAAATGATCGTATACGGTCAAGTGGACATCGATTCTCCAGCCGGTCCCAGTGAGGCCTTGATTTTGGCTGACGAGACGGGAGATGCGGATTTGATCGCTGTGGATTTTCTATCTCAGATAGAACATGATCCCGACTCAGCGGCCGTGTTGGTCACCACCTCGCAGAATTTGGCAAAGGCTGTCTGCGATTTGATAAATCGGGAATATGATTCCCTCCCCAGAAAAGAGATCTTTGAATCTTCGCTCACCAAGCACTCCCACGTGCTGGTGGCCAAGGATATGGATCAGGCGATCGATTTTACAAACGAGTACGCAACTGAGCATCTTCAGATCCTCACTGAAGACCCTTTTATTACCCTGAATAGAATAAACCACGCCGGATCCATTTTTTTGGGACCCTATGCCCCCGTGCCAGTGGGTGATTATGCGTCCGGGACGAACCACGTTCTCCCCACGGGCCAGTGTGCCCGCATGTTTTCGGGGCTTTCAGTGGATGACTTCATTAAAAAGCCCACGTTTCAATACTTGAGCAAAAAGGGTCTGTCCAGCCTGAAAGATGTGGTGGTGACACTTGCTGAGGCAGAGGGCCTTCCCATTCATGCGAGAGCAGTCCAGGCAAGATTCAAGTAATTGTCTGAATAGAATATAGGAATTGGCTTGCTATGGGAAATTATAGGTGTTAAACACGCCAAAAGTGAACGTCCATAACGAACTGCTGCAATCAGATCAGCCTGCAAAATAATTTCAGACCTTTGAGAAATGTTCAATTTTGTTCAAGGTCAAAGAAGGCGAAGATTTTAACCGGAGGAATACAACGGTAAGTATTTCGAGGATTGAAATCTGAGTCTGACACAGCCTGCCCGCCATCGCGAGCCGCTCAGGCGAGGCGGGCGGGAGATTGGGCAAAAGGGGACGTTTTTCAAAGGTCTCACCATTAAGAAAGGAGGTTGCACTATGGCTAATATCAAAGGATACAACATGCCTGACGAACTCTACTACCATGAGGAAGATAGCTGGGCGAGAGTGGATGGCACAAAGGTGACCGTCGGTATGACGGATTTTTTCCAGAAGGAGGCAGGTGATATCGTGTTTGTGGATCTTCCTGATGAGGAAGACGAAGTGAGTCAGGGCGAAGTCTGCGGAAAAATCCAGTCAAGGAAATGGATTGGCAACTTAGTCGCCCCTGTATCCGGTGAAATCGTGGAGCTGAATGAGGAACTGGAAGAGGACACGAGTCTTATAAACACGGACCCTTATGGTGAGGGCTGGATCATTGTCATTGAGGCGAGCGATCTGGAATCAGACTTGGGGAACCTCATCCATGGGGATGCCGTTGCAGATTTTATAGAGAAACAGATCAAGAAGGCCGAGCAAGAAAAAGCCAAAGAGGAGGGTTGATACATTGAAAATTGAATATTGACGATTGAAGATCGAAGATTAGAACTTTCTATTCCAAGACTCAATCATCAATGTGAAATGGTCAATGCTTACAATGACTGTTCACTGGCGTCTTTTCAAGGATATGTCAAGATCTGTCTCCACCGCTGAAGGACTGGCCGTGGACGACACCCTTCCGCAATCCGTGGCTCATCATCAATCCCCCCCCATTCTCCATCTCTACACGTTCGTCCCATCCGTCATTGTGGGTAAATACCAGGATATTGAGGCGGCCCTGAGACTGGAGCGATGCAGGGTAAGGGGCATTGAATACAACCGGAGGAGCACAGGTGGTGGCACGGTCATAATGGGGCCCGAGATCGTTGCCTTGGGCCTGGGGATAAACGTGGATTACCCTGGACTCGGGGGAGGATTGGGTGGAGTCTTCGGTCCCCTTGCCCATGTCTTGAGCAAAGCCCTGGAGAGACTTGGCATTTCATCTTATTTTCAGCCCAAGAATGACCTGGAAGTAAATGGGAAGAAGATAGCAGGGTTGTCAGCAGCCTATGAGACAGGGAAAAGCCTGCTCTTTCACACCAGTCTTCTCGTGGACTTCGACATCCCGCTAATGACAGATATCATGAACACACCGCTAATCAAGCTCAGGGACAAAGGGTATAATTGTTTCAGTCAGAGAATGACCACCGTCTGTAAAGAATTGGGAGAAGATGTCCCTGTCCAGCGGGTCGTGGGTGCCATTGAGGCATCCTTTGAAGAAGAATTTGGAATCTGTTTTCAGGAAGACGAGCCGGACCACTGGGAAACCGAGGTCATTCAGCGCTATGTCAAAGAGAGGTACATCAACCAGGATTGGATCTTTTCCCATAAGCATCCCAGGGCCAGGATGGGCCTGGGACGGCTTAAGACCAGAGGTGGACTTCTGGAGATCTATCTTGCCTTGTCAGGAGGATCCATTGAGAACGTAATTATCACTGGGGATTTCTTTTCCACCAGCGAACATATTTACCGGCTTGAAAAGGCCCTGAAATGGACATCAGCACGAGAGGAAAGCGTTGGGGAGAATCTTTCAAAGGTCTGGCAGGATGATATGATTTATGGCCTAGATGTGCCCACGCTTACGAGGGCCATTATGATAGCCAAAGAAAACCAAGTGAGACTGTGAGACCTTTGAAAAACGACCCCTTATGTCCAATCTCCCGCCAGCCTCGCCTGAGCGGCTCGCGATGGCGGGCAGGCTGCGTCAGACTCAGATTTTAATCCTCGAAATACTTATCGTGTATTCCTGCGGTTAAAATCTTCGCCTTCCTTGACCTTGAACAAAATTGACCGTTTTTCAAAGGCCTCATAGTTTTGTTAAATGCAAGGGGTGTATAATCGAGGGACACTTCACCGCAAAGATTGACCCTCGGTGCTGACATGGTTTTGTCCGAAGGGTCGGCCGTACAAAATATCTGCATGGGTCTGCGGTTCTTAAAGAAATGGAAGGAACTTCAAAAAGAATTCAGAGTCCTGAATATGTCAAAATGAGCCATGCTACAGCCATCTCCCTCGGGTTGATGGCGGGGAGGATGTATCGCGGTGCGGTCAATCGCTGCGTGAACCTGCTGGTGCATTATCCTGAGGGCTGTTCTGCCAATTGTGCCTATTGCGGGCTTGCCAAAAGGCGTCCTGGCACCTATGAAGAAAAGAGTTTCATTCATGTGGAGTGGCCCATATACCCGACGGATGAAGTCATTGATGCGATCAACAAAGCCCCTTCCTACGTTAAACGTTCCTGTATCTCCATGATCACCAACGGCAAATGCCGTCACGACACACTGGTCTTGGCCCATCGGCTGAAAAAAGAGACCTCCATTCCCATATCCGTGCTTATCAGTCCCTCCATATTAAAGAAGGAGGATCTGGTCGGCATGAAGGACGCTGGCGTTGATAAGGTGGGCGTGGCCATAGACCTGGCCACACCAGAGCTCTTTGATAGATACCGGGGAAGCGGGGTGTCAGGACCTCACAAGTGGGAGAAATACTGGGAAATTTTCACAGCAGGCCTTGAGGTTTTTGGTAAGTTCCAGGTGGGTGCCCATCTCATGGTGGGTATGGGCGAGACGGAAAAGGATTTGGTCTCCCTTATGGACAGTGTGTGGCAGATGGGTGGTGTGAATCATCTGTTTTCTTTTTTTGCAGAACAGGGTTCCAGTTTGGCCGCCAGACCTCAGCCGCCGTGGCCCAACTACCTGCGGATCCAGTTGGCGCGGTATCTGATCGAGCACGAACTGAGTGGTTTTGATGACATGAATTTCGACGGGTTTGGTTGCATCATTGATTTTGGGCTTGGTCCGAATAAAGTAGACGAAATCATAAAGCTCGGTGCACCTTTCATGACCACAGGTTGCCTGGGACCAGATGGAAAAGTGGCCTGCAACCGCCCATTTGGTAATTGCCTGCCTGAGGTGAAGCAGTGGAACTATCCTTACACACCCAATGATGAAGAGCTTACCTTGATCCGTGAGAATATCTTTAAGACGTGATAGAGCGGCCCAAAAATCTTTTGACAAGATAACTAAAAGGTATTATTTTAATTTTTCTTGTTGGGCCGTTAGCTCAGTCAGGTAGAGCAGCGGACTTTTAATCCGTTGGTCACAGGTTCGATTCCTGTACGGCCCACCAGTTCCTGTACGGCCCACCAGTTGCTATGTTTTTGAATAAGATTTAGTATCAGTTCCAGTCATCTTTTATGACATTTGGATGTGAGGAACAGATAGATACCGGATGCCGGATACTTGATACCGGATAAGAAAACGAAGAACTTCTTCTTTTATCCAGCTTCCGGAAACCAGTATCTGGTATCGCTTCGCCTTAGGCAGTGGGCTTTGACACGGCCTGAGTTCTCGCTCTAAAGTAAGGCATAATTGAATAAAAGACGTGGACCCTCTCTGGGGTGAAAACCTCGGCGGTGGCCATCATGATGCTATCAAGGTTTTTGTGTGGATAGCGTCCCCATCGTCTAGCCAGGTCCAGGACACCGGCCTTTCACGCCGGCAACACCGGTTCAAATCCGGTTGGGGACGCCA
>SMTZ1_10009277_pt1 | contig 18493 bp, 15 predicted proteins | sample DeeMarSWOR136_30_FD_25667 | JGI IMG/M metagenome (IMG submission 25667)
CGCCTTTGATACCTGTGAAGAGCTGTGTAATCTCATCTGCCGAGAGTCCTTTCAGTGCCTCAGTGGCGCTGTACTCCTCAAGGGGACCTCCCTTACCAAACGACCTTGCAACATTCTGAACGTACGATGCCTTCTGTCGGGATAGACCTACACTACGAAGCTCCTCCTCTGTCTTTGCCAGGATTGCCTCTGGAGTCATTTCTCCTAGAAGTTCAATCAATCTATCGAGAATGGTACGTGCAGCCTTACCTGACAATTGCTGATAGACGATGGACCTAACGAGCATGTCGAACGGTGACTCATTCGAAGGATCTAGTTCCAGTCTTGTAGAGCTCACGACGTCCCCAAGCTCGGGTACCTTCTTGATGAATCGAGTCAGAACCCTTTTCGTGAAGATGTTCGGCATCACAAATAACAACGTCAGAAGTATCAAAAAAGGTAATGATTCACGCCGTGATTTCGGATTCTTGTTACCTTAGTGCTACAACCGCCCTTGTTGTCCAAATCTCTCGAGATGAGCGAACTCTTTGACCTCTCTCCTTGGAGGCGGCTTAGGATCCTCATCGGCAGTACCTAACAAGACTACGGCCATGGGTCGCACATGTGAGGGTAGGTCGAGCACTCTTGAAGCACCTCCCTCATCAAATGCTCCGACCCACCCAGTACCGAGTCCGAGGTCCTTTGCCGCGAGGAGAACATTCTGAATTGCGGCAGCAGTGTCCTGAATGACGTACAAGGATGTGCCCCGGTCACCATATCTCCCACCGGTTCGGTTCAGGTCTGCACAGAAGACAAGTAGGACTGGAGCAGTCAGCATGTACGGCTTACCGCCACAGGCATCGACCAAATCAGCCTTTTGTGAATCAGACCTGATCACAACTATCTCCCAGGGCTGAAGGTTGCCGGCGGAAGGTGCCCATCTAGCCGCCTCGAGTAGATGTTCTATCTTGCTCGAGGGGATTGGGTCTGACTTGAAGTTGTGAATGTGACGTCTCTTCTTGATGACCGAGAGAATATCCATCTAAGATCCTCCATAATCCATTGTCGGGCCTAGTCAATGCGAGGGGTCGTTACTACTTATCATCATCTGTCAACGCGTCAACACACTTGCCTACCCGACAGAAACAATAGGAGGAACAATCGTTGATTGTTTCTTGTGAGTCTGATGACTAGAGTGCTGGCAATAAACGGGAGCGCAAGAATGGAGAAGGGACAGACCGCAAAGATGCTAGCTGTATTCTTGCAGGGTATGGAAGAAGCGGGAGCCTCTACTGATATAATCTACGCCAAACGCCTGAAAATCAGACCTTGTGTGGGCAATTTCCAGTGTTGGTTTGAAAAGGTAGGAGAGTGCATCTATTCCGACGACATGCAGGAAGTGGTCTTCCCAAAGATGCGAGAGGCAGATATTCTGGTGCTGGCAATCCCAGTCTATTTTCCATTCCCTGGAGAGATGCAGAACCTGCTAAACCGGTTGATGCCACTCGTTGAACCAATCCTCGAGTTCCGAAACGGCCGCACTCGAGCGAAGTTCCACGACAACGTGAACATCTCCAAGATCGCCCTGGTATCTACCGGAGGGTGGTGGGAGAAGGATAACCTGAGCGCAATCGTCAAGTTCGCGGAGGATTTTGCTCGTGATGCCAGCATTGAGTTTGCGGGCTCCGTACTCAGACCCCACGCTTTCTGGATGTCAGAAGAAGAAGAGAAGGAAAGAGAGGTTCTTGATGCAACGAAGCGAGCCGGATTCCAGCTGGTCAAAGAGGGCAGAATGACAGCCGAGCTGCTTGACATCATCAGCCAGCCGCTAGTTTCTGAGAATGAACTTCGCGAATGGTACAACGCGGCCTATGGGAGAGCGAAAAAGGGATTGGACTAGACCTGTTGTCAAGGCGCTGGATATAACGCGGTCTTATCAAAGAAGTGTAGTGTATAGACCACTCTCTATGACATCATCGGACAGACCCGGTGAAAATAGTACTAGGCTTTCGATGAGCCTATCCTTTTCAGACGGCATCACTGCAAGAAATGACACGGTGCTGTTGTACGCGACAACGTTGTCGCGAATGGTCCAACGGCCAACCTCCTCCCACTCTTCTGGAATGAGTCCATCAGCGTACAGTATTGCCACCTTGACGCCGCGTTCATCTGCAATGATTCGCAACATTTCCGCACTCATCGACCCATTAAGCAGCATCTGCCCCACATCAAGGGTACCGATACCCCATTTGTCAACACACACAATGTCGGACAGGTAGTTTGCACAACCTATGTCATTCATCAACACTGTTTCACCAGTGTAGAACCTATCAAGAAAGAGACCCATCTGGTATTGCTGCTCGTAGATGTTTTTGGATGCGGTAGGTGTCCAGTAGATCCACAGGGCGCCTCGTCCAACCAACGGTGCAATGAACAGTATAACTAGGCCCAGTCCGTACAAGCGATTCCTGTCTAGACTCGCTCCTATTGCTGGCATCCTTATAGAAGGCAAATCCAGTTCGGACAGGAACTGGCGGGCCTGAATTGAAACGGCGAGGATGCCAAGTGCGACCAAGTATGCCTCATACCTGAAGAACCATCCAATCCTTCCCAGCTGGAGATGGAGAAGACAGGCTGAAATGAATATGAGATTCATCACGTTGTTCTTGTGCCAGAATCCATGTTCTTGAAACCTAGTCAACTTGACAGTCGCGACTAAGAGTACAAGCAGGTGCGGTGATACCACCAGAGCACCAATACCGCGAATGAGGAATAATGCAATGCCCTCATTCATTGCATCGACACCCTTCACGACCAACGAGTTTGGCAGAAGTAGCCAGCCATTCTGCACAGATACTATACCATATGCAAGCCAAGGAAGACCGGCCATTAGCAGAACAGCCAGAGCGTGACTCCAATCTCTCTTCATCAGGAACAAGAAGGCTACTGGTAAGGCCAGGAACACGGATTCAAAGCGAACTGCAGAAACAAAGAAGGTGACCACCAACAAGAGCAGTGAATCCCTGTTGCTACTCTCTTCTAGGGAGAGGATCCTTGAGGAGAGAACGAAAAAGAGGAGGGACAGGATTATGTGAAGCGTGTGCTCCATTCCCGTGAAGACAAGACCCGGCAACGATGTGAAGAAGACAAACGATAGCAGTACAGCAGTGATATACTGCGAGCTAACATCCAGGTCCTTGAGCAATACGTAGAATGTCACTACGGCGATCGATGAAAGAATGACATTGAGAGCCAATGGAACCATGTCAGTGATACCAACTAGAACGAACGCTGCAGAAATTATCAGGTTCCAAAGCGGCGACGATGAGCTAGAGCTGAACTCGTATCGAGTCACCCCGAAGACGGAGTATTCGTTCAGATTCCTGGAGATAGCCAGATGAATGTATATGTCGTCAATTGTGTAGACCATAGAACCGGAGTTTATCGTCAGGATTGCAAGAAGCACTACTAACAGTGACAACCACAGGCAGGAAAGTGCGATTATTACTGGAAGATGTCTAACCTCCCAATTAGTGACCTCCGCCGACTTCATCTTGAGCTGCATCCCGGTCATATTCGCGAATCCGCTCGTCTGCCGATGTTCAAGAATCGTTCTTGACTCCGGATTTATTTCTTTTGCAATCTGGGCACCTAAACGTCGCAGCAAATTGCCTATCTAGACACCCTAGATGATGCAAGCTTCAGAATATACTGCTTGAGTTCCTTCGACATTGTAACTGAGAACCGCTTGGAGAGACGCTTCGATTTGAAACGCTTCATCTTGACGTCAAGGCCCTTTTCTTTCAGCATCTCTTTGACCGGTTTGAATCTCTCAAGAGTAGTCTTCTTCACGGGCATCTTTAGATTCTTCAAGACCTCAAAACCATGCACCGTAAGCCAAAGCGGTTCCAGGTGGACAACTCCATTCTTCTCCGGCACAATGGTGTTTTCAAGCTCCTTCTTGCGCCCCCTTCTAATCCTTGCAGTTAGAGTCTTCCCTCTTGTCTTCTTGAGCTTCTCAATGTCTAGGAAGAATGATGATCCACCACCAATGAGCTGCTCTCGGAGAAGCTCAACGATGCCATAATAAAGCCGATTCTTCACTTTGGTGAAGTTGAGGTCATCCTCAATTGAGTCCATCACAGGTATGATGTCCTTGTCAACTCCTGAGATCTCGGGCATATCTAGATCCTGAAGGAATCCCCTCTTGGCTGCGAATCTTCTATGCCCTGATAGCCGTCGTAGATACACCTTGTACCTTCGCTTCACTTCATCCCATCCGTGTTCCTTGAAGACCCTACGAATGGGACGCCACTGTATTCTCTTCACGCCGGTATCTCCCCACTGTACCCTTGGTCCAGCATGCTCAAGCATGGAATCGGCCTGTAGAATCACATCTGGCTCAACCAATACAGTTAGGCGCTCCGAGCTAGTACAGAGAAGGCTTGAAACGTCCAACGAGAAGATGTGGTTCTTCTCCAGATTCAGACTCTTGATCTGTTTGCAGCCAATTAGTGAGTCAATGTTGAGTTCCGTGAGCTCATTACTGTGGAGTGATACCTCCTCCAACCTCGAAGCCTTGGATATCGGGCTGAGGTCTAATGTCCTGATCTGATTGTCACCGAGATTCAGATTGGCCAGGAGTTTCAGACCACTTAGAGGGGTGAGGTCAATCTCTTCGACCCTATTGCTTTCAATACTTAGTTTACGCAGGTTGACGTTCTGCGCCAGAGTAGACGTGTTGAGCTCGGAGATAGAATTGCCACCGATGTCCACATAGCTGAGATTCTCGCACTCTGCTAGTGGTGACAAGTCCAACTCAGTTAGATTATTGCTCTCGAGGCTTATTGATGATAGCGCCTCACAAGAGCTGAGTGGAGAGAGGTCCAGTGTATCTAAGTTGTTGAAATCAAGAGAGAGATATCTGATTCCCTTACATTCGCTTAGAGGTGACAAGTCAAGGCCCCTCAGATTGGTGTTGGATACATTCAGACTGGTGAGATTGATACATGATCTTAGAGGGGACAAATCCAGTTCGCTCAGCCTGTTTCCAATTATGTCCACACTTCTCAGCTTCTTGCAGAACGATAGAGGTGTTAGATCGATTTCCCGTAGATTGCTTGAAGAAACGTAGAGGGTCTCTAGATTAGTGCATATGGCCAATGGAGAGAGATCGAGTTCTGCAACCCAACCTACAGCTAGCCAGAGTCTTTTCAGATCAATACAAGAACCGAGAGAAGAGAGGTCAATCTCAATGGCATCACCTTCCGAGAGAGTCAACTCCAATCCCCCATAGTAATGCTCTGTTACCTCCTGCATCATGAACGGACTCTGCTTCGTGACATACCGAACATGAGGCTTTGACCATTGAGCAATCTGCTTTGCTGTTTTAGTCATAGAATCACAGAGCCGCGGCGGCAGCAGGTAATGCTCAGAAGCCAAGCCAACGTAGATATTGAGTTTCTCACTCCACGACTCCAGTCTAGTAGTTGGAACACTTGCAAAGATTCCGTCGTTGCCCTCTGCAAAGCTGCTGATCTCATGAATGACCTCAAGTATTCTGAGGGGTACTTCCTGAGGATGTTTCTTCGATATCCTTGAGAGGCTTCTGTGCCAGGAGTCCAATTGCGGTCGAGGCACCTTGACTGAACCCGTCATCACATCCCTTTCCCAAAACCTAGTGACCCACTGAGGTAGATTTGTATTCAATGTTACTACAGAAGTGACGGGACTATCTCAACCTGGCCATTGCTCTCAGGAAGTGATTCCAAGCGTTCGGAGTAAGACCACCTCTTGGCTCGAGTGTGAAGAGACCTCTATACCCCCAACCATCTCTAATGGTCTCAATGACCTCCCAAAAGCTGAATGGAGCGTCATCTAGGGTCCAGTCCTCTCCTTCCAGACGTCCCCGCAGATGAACATTGACGATTTGCCCCTTAATATCCTCAAAATGCTGCAGTTCATCGTACATGGACGCCCACTGCGTATCCAACACGATCGAGTCAAACAGTCGCGTAAGTGAAAACGGAGTGTAATCTGGGAGATGAGTTGGAACATTCTCAATTGCAGGGATTACATCTGGATGCGATGATGCCGCATCGATTAACGTTCTCCGGAGGAATTCGGGATCGAACTTCTCGTTCCACGTATCCCAGAGATGAAAGACAGCCATCTTCGCTCCAACAGATTCTGCTAGACTCAATGTATCATGTAGCAGCCTAATACCTCTGGATACCAGTTCCAGATCTCCAGAACAGAGGCAAATTCCAACGTCTCTGTTGGCGTGGATAGACAGGATTGGGACGGAGGACTCCTTAAGCAGGGCTCCCAGCCGTGTGTAGTCGTACTTAGGAGCCTTCTCCCAGACCCTATGACGGGGCCCTCTTCCATAATCATCCCGGTTATATTCATCCCGGGGAGGCTCACGACCGTCCCATTCGGCCAAGGCTTGGAATTCGAAGCCGTCGACAACCCTCAGATTCATCAGACGCTGCATCACCTCGATGGTACTTGGTAGGTCCGCATAGTCTCTGCCGATTAGGCGATTAAGGGGAGCAGTAGTGATAGACAGCTTCTGCAATCGTATTCACTCTAGGCCTTGACCGTCTGTTCGCTTATATGGCAAACGGCGTGTGAAGTTGATGAAGCACTACCTCACAGGTGAGCTATATCTCTTCGTTGAGAATCATGAAAGCACACGAGGTAACGTTGAACTCCCTCTCATAGGAGGCCAGTATCTCTCTCGCTTCTGGATCTTCCTCTGCAGACTCGAAGAATGAGTCCCAGTCATCAACATCATCGAAGACCATCTGCTCAGTGTATCTATTTGTGTCTGGAGTTTCCTGATATGAGAAGTACCTCTTAGGTGAGTCCATCGGTGTGAAGAGTTCGTATCTTCTACATCCCCGGGACTCGAAAAAGGGCTTCAAGCGCTCTTTGGCGAATCTCAGAAATCCTTCAACCTTCTCCTGAGGTACATCACAAGACCACTGCACCATAATCAATGGGAACCACCACCTACGGGCCTAGAGTGCCCGTGCTCGGCTTAAGAATAGTCACTTCTTGGACTGTACCAATCTGACGATGACAGCGAGTGCTAGAATGACACCACCGATGAACCAGATCGCATAGTAGGTCTCGAGAGGAATGCTCCACATGGGCATATCAAGCTGAGCAAAAGCATGTGGATAGTCAGTAGTGACATAGTCCACCCCCAGACACCAGAGCTGGTCGTAACGAAAAAGTGCATTCACCGTCCAGGCATTGACCGGGATTCCGCTCTGATCGCATACCGAGAAGAAGCTGGCATCGAGCCCGTGATAGCAGTTGAGCATGTCATAAGTCATACTGGTAGAGATTGTGACAGAAGGTGCGCTTGAAACGTCGACTCTCAATGCGGTTATCATCTCAGGAAAGTGTTGTTCCGTGACGTCGAGCCAAGTTGTGTTGCCGGAAGTAACCCAGATGTGGTCGTCGATTCCTGCGCTATGTAGTATCGTGAGACAGGTATTCAGATAGTCCGAGTGGAAAGGATGGCCCACCGGAGGAGGCCTGAAGTCGACGTTCAGAATGAGTCCCTCGTTCACAGCGAAATCGAGGACGTCACTCAGAGTTGGAATCCCAGCTCCCTGATATTCGGTGAGTGCTGCAGCAGTCACTAGACCCTGCGCTATCGACTCAAATGGATCCACTCTCACAAACCAAGCACCTGCATTCAATGTTTCAAGCTCTGATGCATTGAACCATGAGGCATCCTCAGTCTCCCGACCAGGAAACGCATCAGCCACATCTGTTGTACGTTCCAATGAATCATCGTGCATCAGAAAGGGCACACCATCGAGACTTATGCGCACATCGACCTCAATGCCTGAGATTCCGTGAAGAAGAGACGCCTCTGCAGCTTCCAGTGTGTTCTCTGGTCCAAGGGCAGCTCCACACCTATGACCTATCGTCAGCGGTTTCATGGACTGAAGACCCCGCGTGACGTTTGATGGGACAAGGAAAAATGGGGTCACAAAGGCTGCAACATAGGTGGCCAGCAATACCATGACCACGAGTCCCGCTCTTGCCTTTCTCCGTGTTGTGCTACTCTGAATGGCCTGCATGGCGGCGACGAAGGATGGAGCGACAACATAGGCTGTGACAACTAGCACCGTCTGGACACTAACGATGATGAAGGGGCTCAAGTATTCCAACGCCTCAAAGAGAAGAACACGGTCATCACCCCAGAGCAATGCTAGAGCAAAGAAGATCAGCAAGTATAGCAGACTCAATGTAGGAGGTAGAATCTTATTCAGCCTGCGGGGTCGTACGTGATCATTTCGGACCAGGATTCTAAGTGAGCCTACCATCAGAACCAGTGAATAGACTAGAGGTAAAACGGAAAATACTGCAATCAGCATCACATAATTCACTCTAAGCCCAATAACGTCGCCAAGAAACTCGTTGATTCCCTTCCAATATCCCTGTACCAACAATGCAATGCTCAAGAAGATGACAAGAACCAAGAATGTGACTGCATAGCTGAGTAGCCACCTTCTTCCACGTGATTCTGTGAGCATCTCGAGACTCCAATCTGGGAAGGGACCTTGTCCGATATGTCTTCATCGGTTCAACGAGGGGACTTCAGTGACTTCATAAACCGCATTGACTATTGTTCGGCAAAGGACTCCGTGGAACTGATGACAGAGGACTTCCTCACAGAAATCTACAAGGACCTACCCAAGCTTGGTCCGGGGTCTCCTGAAACCGCAAGGAGAGTGTACGCCGCGCTGGAGCTGCCAAAGAGGCCAGTTATCTTGGATGTGGGATGCGGTACGGGAATGACATCTATTGAGCTAGCTAGAATCTCAGGAGGAAGAGTATTCGCCCTCGACATAAATCAGACCTTTCTTGACATCCTTAGGGAGAGAGCAATAGTACAAAGCCTGGCCGAACGAATTGAGACCATAAGGAAGGACCTTAGATCTATGGACTTCGAGGAAGACTCGTTTGACTTGATTTGGGCCGAAAGTGTCGTTTTTGCGGTTGGTTTCGAGACTGCGCTTAAGGAGTGGCGTAGATTCCTCAAGCCCGGCGGATATCTGGTCATCTCTCTCCTGGTTAGACTTGATGATAATGCCCCAATCGAAGCCAAGGACTATTGGGAGCACGTCTATCCGTCCGTAATGACACAAGATGAGGTTCAGGACACAATTCTCAAGGCGGGATATAGGCTCCTAGGCACCCTCAGAATCCCTGATTCAGACTCTTGGGAAAACTGCTACGGACCTCTTGAGGAAATCCTCGGGGAGCTAAGAAACGAATACGCCAATGACAAGCAGAAGAGAGCCGTGTTGGACATGAACCAAAGGGAGATTGACATCTTCAGGAAATATGGGTCTGAACACTATGGTTTCTTGGTCTATTCGATGCAGGCTTGATATAACCAGCTACAGGCCAATCCTATCGAAGATTAGAGGCCACAGGAATGAACCCACGAATCCTACAACCGCATATCGAATCAACCGAAACCATGTGCCAGTAGGAAGGAGGAGTGGCAAGCCATACATGAAGACGAGTACGAGAACAATCCCCAGGACCACACGCAGTACTACACGCCATCTCTGGCCGTTCTTAGCCTCAGTTGTGAAATTGACGAACCTACCTTCCAGCCAGAGTCCAATGGCGAATCCTACTATCAGACCGCCTGTAGAACCGAAGTCGTCACCTGGAGCAGTGAAGACTAGGTCAGTGATTGCTGTTGCCGCGATACCGAGGACTAGGAGGGACAGATAGAGGACATCACGACTGTATCTGGATAGGAATACGCTGATTGGCGTCTCGAGCCTCCACCAGTGAACACCAAGGTAGATCCTTGACAGACCTATTAGGACTATAATTGTCACAAACACCACAGCTACCCACCACTTCTTCAACTTGATACTCAGCCAACTGTAGACAACAGTGGAACTCTGCGCATGACCACTAGGTAGACTATAGCCGGATGCAGTGGCACCGGGAAGCCAATCAGAGACAGGCGGACGTGGGTTCGCAAACGTGCCCTTCAACCAGAAATTGACCGCTCCAGAGAACAAGTAAATCAGCCCGAAGATGATGGTTTCTCGCTTTTTGACCGCCCAGAAACCAAGCACAAGAATCAACAGGTATGCGTTTGAACCTCCTAGCTCTGTCACGGCGAGGAAGAACTGATCAGCCCAGGGCATGGTATCCCTGAGAATGTCAGTCCACATTATGTCGAACAGATTCATGATTCTTCCCTTCCTCTAGCACGCAGCAGGTCGGAGGTCTAGTTCCTTGCTCCTTATTAATCCAAGCAGCTTGAGTTGCTAGAGGTCTAGCGGAGGCAGGGGCAGATATTCCCAAGTCATTGGTGTTTACATCTGCCCTCTGGCATCGATAGCCGCGGTCGTCCATGAAGCGGCACATTCAGAACTCGAGTTCCGTTTCTTCATTCTCGATACTCATATGTCCGCTCCATTCTTCTCAGTGCCAGCTCTACAGGCACGTACACGATTGCGGCTATGAATACCAGAATGAACCAGACTCCAAACTTGGCGTTCAGCTCTGCGAAGGGGCTTGGAATCGGGAAGAAGAGAAGGTCTGCCAGCGTAAGAGTGGCGGGCGCTATAGCTGAGAGGAGGAAACCCCCGGCAAAGACAAAGGCTGCATAGCCGTCGGTTACCATGTGCTTGTATTCATCCCAAGGCACTTTGCCCCTTCCTTGTTTCAGAAAGAGCATATGCAATGACGCTACCAAGATGCTGATTGTACCCATGTCCAAAGGGTAGAGCCACTGCTGTGCAACTATAGCCACCTCCTCTGTGCCTCCCGACAGGCTTGTGAAGAACAGACGCATTATGAATGGGAGAATGGCAACAAGGAAGCAGAGGATGTAGAGAATCCCGGCTATCGCCCCTCCTAGGATGGGATAATCCTCGAAGAACCGTCGCACCCAGACCCAGAAAAGGCTGATGAAGAAGAATGTAAGGAAGAAGAAGCCTATGGCGAAATAGACATCTTCTATGGCACTGATCTCATACTCTGTAAGACTGAACGCCGCAAGGCCGATGGCTAGCCCAAACACGGCGTCGGTGATTATCTGAATCGCACGACGCTCAGACCTCTGGTGTATACTCTCCTGTGCCACCACCACGACGACCGGCTGACACGCCATTGTTTTGATTTATAGTTTTTTTGATTATCTGGACAGCGATGATTCTTGCTTCTCTGACGAGTGGAAGCCAATACCATGAAGGAAAGACGCTCCAGGCAAGCACTCAACATTGGTAAAAGAACTCCAATCAAATCATCTTTATAGTCAGTATTGACCATCCAAGCCGAGGTTGTCGTGTGGAGTACCGCGAGGGAGATGTGGTAAGAGACCCCTATGGAGAAGCCTACACCATCCAGAAAGTGTTGACAGGTGGCTTTGGCATCGTCTACATTGTCTATGATCACGGAGCTGGAGGTGTCGTGGCCGTGAAGAGCTTCCAGGACGAGTTCTTCAAAGTCGGTGATGAAGAGGCCGACGAGATTGTGGCAGACTTCTATCGAGAGGCAGAGGTGTGGATAAAGCTGGGCAATAATGAGAATGTCGTCGAGGCATTCTACGTTTCAGAACTTGACTACAAACCACACATCTTCATGGAGTACGTTGATGGCGGGGACCTCAGAAACCGACTCTCGCAAGGACATCTTGGAGTCATTGAGGCACTTTCGATGGCTGTTCAGTTCTGCCACGGCATGATATATGCAAACAGCGTCGCGTTGCATGGAGAACAGAGAGGGATTGTCCATAGGGATATCAAGCCTGAGAACATAATGCTCAATGAGAAGGGCATTCTGAAGGTAACGGACTTTGGCCTTGTGAGGGTGCTCGGCATGCCGACTGAGGAGAGGATTGGCGGTACTCTTGAGTACATGTCTCCTGAGCAGTTCCACAGAATGGATGTGGATACGAGGTCGGACATCTACTCCTTTGGTGTCACCCTATACGAGATGCTCACTGGACTCCCACCGTTTCTAACGACCGAGCAGAACCCCAGAAAGAGATGGCGCTTCTATGAGCATCATCATCGAGAAGTATTGCCCAAGCCGCCTCGCGAAATCAATCCTATGATACCAGAAACGCTAGAGGCGATAGTCCTAAGATGCTTGGAGAAGAGGCCAGAGAACAGGCAGCAGAGTTTCGAGGGGCTTAGAGAGCAACTCATGGTTGTCTATCGAAGTGAGTTTGGGCAGGTTCCCGAAGCAAAGAGCACCCTCGGAAGATTGTCCGCAAAGGAACTCTATAACAGAGGCATTTCCATGAGCAATCTGGGGAAACACGAGGAGGCGGTAGGATGTTTTGATGGAGCCCTGGTCATGGACCCACTATTTGATGCTGCTTGGGTTGGCAAAGGCACGGCTCTATTTAGACTGGACCGACCAGAGGAGTCCCTTCAATGCATCGAGAGGGCGCTTGAAATAAACCCAGAGACCCCCTACACGTGGATCAACATGGGAGCACTTCTTGCCGATCTGGACCGCAGAAAAAAGAGCATAGAATACTTCGATAGGGCAATAGAGCTCAACCCGAAACTTGCTGAGGCATGGGTTAACAAGGGAGGCGTTCTAGGTGATTTGAGAGAGTACACTAGTTCCATTGAGTGCCTCGACAGGGCATTGAGAATCAACCCAAGACACGCACGAGCCCTGCTCTTGAAGGGAGGCTTTCTGTTCAGACTTGGTCATGTGGAAGAAGCCTTGACCCAGATTGAGATGGTACTGCAGGTGAACCCAAGGTTCGCGGAGGCTTGGAACACTAAGGGTTTGTTTCTCGTTGCCGAAGGCAGATTCGAAGAGGGAATGAAGTGTTTTGACAAGGCACTGAAGATTGATCCGGAACACGCTGATGCATGGTTCTGCAAGGGTACAACTCTTATTGAGCAGCGTGAAATGGAGGGGGGAATGGACTGCCTCGAAAAGGCGTTAGGATTAAATCCGACCCACTCAGAGGCATGGTACAAAAAGGGACTGGTTCTGGCCATCCTGGGTAGGCTAGAAGAGGGAATGGAATGCCTTGACAGCGCTCTCGAAGCAGATTCGAAACATGCTGATGCATGGGTCGCCAAGTGGGCAATTCTCAACGAGCTGGGTCGAAAGCAAGAGGCGAAGGTGTGCTTTGAGAAGGCATTGGAGATAGACGTACTTGCGCGAATCATTGATCTGAATGCCCTGAGGGCCTCAATCTCTTCGAGGGCTTAGAGATGATCCATATAGCGCATCTGGAAAGAAGACCTTTTAGGGAGAACTGAGAGTCTGTGACTGGGGATGCAGGGGAAGGTAAGGAAGATGACTGAAGACAGATTGCAGATGTGGGCGGGCCTGGTTGGATGGCTTGTCGTGGGTTGGTTGCTCACAGTCGCAGTGGCTTTCCTTTGGCTACTTACAGACACAGTGACGGCACTGATCTTTTCACTTGGAATTGGACTTGGGATAGGGATTGCGTTTATCATCATGATAAACGAGACTCTGATTCGGACGGTGGTTGATGCCTTACAGAATGCAGGTGAGAGTGTTGCCCGACTACTGAGGCTTCGCACCTATGTGAGAGGCGTGCTAGCCATATGGATAATGGTGCTATTCACACTGGTTGTCCTGATGACTGTGTTCAACTTCATTGAGATAGACAAGTTCAACGCGATCATGGGAGTGCTGGGAAGTTTCGTGGCCTCTGTGATTGCCTACTACTTCGCTACGAGAACGAGTTCGTAGTAGACGTGATATGGCGAGTCCAGGTCAACTGTACTACATCACAGCATCACAGTTCTTGCATTGAGAACGCAGCGCTGTATTGTTGAAGCCACAATAGGGACACTCGACAGTCTCGCCGATTCTCTCGAATGCCCTTGCCGAAGTGGGATCCAGGCCCTTCAGTTCGACCACCTCATCCGAAACAGGGTCGTAGATGCGAATCCCATAGACAGGCTGATTGTTGCTGGAGTGCGTTACTCTTGATTCGATAAACTGGCCTAGGGGTTTTCCCGTGAAGTGGTCCAGCGGAACGGCTCTGACGATCTTGCTGCCCCTAGCCTCAATAATCCTGTCAGTAGTGAGATAGTACCTAGTTCTTCTCACATTGATTAGCATGACTACTAGGACAACGAAACCGATTATGGTCAAAGAGCCAAACATCGCAGCGAGGAGTAACTCATGGGCATCCAGACTCAGAAATGTAATCAGAGGAGCGCCCATCGCGAAAAGCAGGCCAAGGAAGATTATCCAGAAGCCAGTTCCCGCCCTCCGAGTCCATACAATGCTCTCACCAGGCAACATACCCTCATCTGGAGGGTCAAACCGTCCCGTACCGGTCGGTGGCACACTTTCGTACATATGGACACCTTGTCCAGACATGACTCTGGGTTTCATATGATATTTCTTCGTCTTAGCCCAGATTTCCGGCCCACTCAATGGACACATGTGTGCAACGAAAAGTGGAGAAAAGTACTACGCGTAAGTCGATAATCTAAACAAACGGCCAATTCATCAAAACTTCACATGCATTCATCATTGAGCGTCTCTTGCTAAGACAGCTAGCCTTATACTACGTCGTCGCATCCTTCTCAAACTCACTGGCGGTGATGGCAACGAGGACGGCCGTAGTACTCTCAATCTTCATCCTATTCCTATCGACTTGCCTTCTTCCGGGCGGGCTAGAATCAACCCAGCCCCTTCATCAAGGTGAGGCAAGCGGTCCAGACCGAGTGTTCACTCAAAGCCAGACCGCACTGGACGACTATGAGAGGTTCTCCAAAGGAAACTTCACTGGAGTAGAGTTCTCAAACCTGAGTCTCTCTGTCAGACTCGATGAGGTTCAATGTACGGTTGCAGGAAACCTCACTGTTGATTACTACAACAATGACCCGATCTCGTTTGCGAGCATCCCGTTCCACCTCTATGCATCAGGAATGCAGTTCGATTCCAGGCAGGGTGATATTGAGATTCTGAATGTGACGACCACTGGACCTTCACCAGTAATACTATCCCATAGCATAGAGCCGAATGGTCAGGTCATGTGGGTCGATCTCCCTGCTCCAGTCGGGTCCGGCAGCAGAAGCTCATTTCGGATATCATTCGTGACAACTCTACCAGATGGCCAAGACCGAGCGAACGCCCAGGGCTTGGATGCGGCCCATGCCAGGATTTACACCTTCGCTAGCTGTTATCCCATGCCGTGTGTCTATGATGAGCTGGACGGATGGAACACCGACCTCTACGTTGACTATGGGGATCCATTCTACCACGACATGGCGTTCTATGACTTTCTCGTGGAAGTTCCTGAGAACATGACCATCGCTGCAACCGGTGAGCTAATCGACGTACACAATGATGGTGTGAACACTACCTATCATTACAACGCTAGACTTCCTGTTAGAGAGGTCACATTCTCTGCCTCCAAGTACTACAGAGTGGAATCCATCAAAGTTGGACATGTCAATATCACAAGTTACTACCTGGAGAACTCCTGGGAGTGGGAGAATGATGTGGTGCAGTGGTCCAATAACACTCTCAGGCTACTCAACGACACGTACGGCATCTATCCGTATTCAACTCTGAACATTGTGGAACAGCACGCATTCTACGGAGGGATGGAGTACCCATGCCAAGTCTATGCGACAAATCTTGTTCTCACGCTAATCAGAGATGGATTGCGCCCCAGTTGGTATCTCAAACTCGTCGTCATTCACGAGGTGGCGCACCAGTGGTGGTCTCAGATTGTGGGGACTGATGCCATCGACTGGGGATTCCTTGACGAAGGTCTGACTTGTTGGTCACACTCCTACTACGGTGAGTATTATCATGGCAATTGGGAGGCCTATCAATACTATCGATATCTGGATGTATCCAGGACTTTCTACGCTGAAAATGGAATAGACTCGGCTTTGAACCAGTCAAACTACGATAGGCCGGAACTTGTGGGTTATGTCGACTATACCAAGGCACCTCTGATATTGGAGAGGCTTAGAGTGGAGATAGGCCATGAGGATTTCGTGGCAGGGCTCAGTCTTTTCTTCAAGACAACTTACTTCGGAATCGGTACGCTTTCTGCACTGCAGGAGTGCATGGAAGTGGCGGTAGGTGGGTCTCTGGACTGGTTCTTCCTACCCTTCTTTGACAATCCACGTCTCCCTGACTACTCGATTTCCGAGGTCATATACAATGCTGGCGATCACATTCTGTCAGTTACCGTTGAGGACCTGAATGAAGACTCGAACCCATATCCATATGCTCAACGTGTGCCTATCACAGTGTTCGGTTCCAAGTTCGTAGCTGCTGACAACGAGCTGGAACTGGACTTCCCCTATGACCGAGTTTCCGGCGAGATTCTCTACGAGGGCTACGTCTGGATAAACGGCACAACCAGCCTGACCTTCACAGTAGAGGGCAATCCGGATGAGGTGCGGCTTGAATATGACGACTACGTTCTAGTTGAGCTGGAGAATGCCGGGATCGAATACGCTGCACATGCGGTTCAAATCGTGGGGAGAATCGATGTCATGCTGGCATACGAAGGAACGCTGGTAGTCTTGGTTGCAGCCATTACTGTCATAGGATTCGATAGCTACCGCAAAGAACGAACGTCATAGTGCGAAGGCAAGAAACGCAGTCAGCCGATGGCGTCACGCCTGTCGTCCAATAGGACAAACATCCATGCACTTCGAGCACTCTATGTACGTGTTCGCAGTAGGTCTTCGAATGAGCTTTCGCTCCATTTCTCTCACACGTTCCGGAACATCGTCAGTACAGGGGGTCTCTGCCGAGTATGTCATGCAGTGCTCAATCTTTAGGTTGTAAGGTTCCAGGGCCTTCGTGGGGCATGCAGTAAGGCAGAGCTGGCAATCTCCACATTGATCATACTCAAACGGTGAATCTGCGTCAAGTTCAGCCTCCGTGAGAACTGACACCAGGTTCACCCTTGGCCCGTACGTAGGAGTCACCAGCAGCGTGTTCTTCCCCTGACTTCCAAGACCACACTTGATAGCTGTTGTCTTGAGCGGGATGTTGAAGGAGATCTTTGACTCGAAGCCTCGGGCCTGCAGGAAAGAGACAATCTCCCACGCCATGTTTCTCATTATCGCGGAACCAAAGAAGTAGCTCTCAATCTTCTCATCAGGCGAGTGCAATCCATAGCCATGCCATTCCGGAGGATCGAGCGATGTGTGAAATATGTCATCCCAGACGTGAAAGACCATGATTATCACAGACTTCACAGATGGCATTTCATCAGCAGGTTTGACAAGCTCCTTGATCTGACGCACGTGTCCGTATGGTAGGTCGTGCAACATACACGGTTTGGAGATCCCCACGGCTACAAAGCCAAGGTCAAGGGCTTTCTTCTTCAGCTCCTCTGTCAATGATGTCATATTCGACTGACTAGGCAGCTTTTGATTTGGCTCTATGGCCGACCCCTGTCGGTATTGCGTTTCAAGAAAGATACGTGGCCAGCATCGTCCTGAGTAGACTCGCAGATTGCTGTGATAGACAAACCTAATGAGGCGGATTGGTCGGCTTGAAGTGGAGTGAATCAAAGTGAAGCACGCCTATACACTCACATTCATCGCCATGTTTCTACTAGTGCCACTGGTTGGGCCCACTGTTTGTGCTGTAACTACCACAGGCGTAGTAAGAGATTACTGGCCTACAGGGAGATGGGTGCAGCTGCCGCCGCACTACGTAGGAATGAACGAGACCAGGCTCAACTCCATGTTTGACAACATCACAGAGGAGAACTACAGTATCGACTCTGTCTTGATAGTGCACAATGGGTACCTGGTTGTTGAGGAGTATCTCAACCCCGCCTACAACGAAACCACGTGGCACGAAGTATACTCGTGCACAAAGAGCGTGATCTCATCCCTCGTCGGCATTGCACTCGCGCGGGGTCTGCTCACAGGGGTTGACCAGAAGATACTAAGCTTCTTCCCGAACAGGACATTCGCCAATCCTGACCCTCGAAAAGACAACATCACCATAGAACACTTGTTGACGATGACGTCAGGTCTCGAGTGGAACGAACTTGACGTGCCCTACAGTAGCCCCAGTAATGACTTCAATCTGATGTACAACAGTGCTGACTGGATTCAGTACGTGCTGGACAAACCCATGGAAGATTACCCAGGACAGGTATGGAACTACAACTCGGGGACAACTCACATTCTCTCAGCCATCCTTCACAACATCACTGGTGGGACCGAGGAATACTTTGATTTTATCTCGACAAGACTTGGTGAACCCATCGGGGCGGGGGATGTTGAGTGGGATACTGACCCACAGGGTGTCTTGTTCGGTGGGAGCGGACTAAGGGCCTGTCCCCGGGACCTGGCCAAGTTTGGCTTTCTATTCCTCAACAACGGTTCCTGGGATGGAGTACAGGTTATTCCAGAATATTGGGTGAACGCATCCAGAATAGGCCACGTTTCGACCGGTGGCGGCACGCAGTACGGATACCAATGGTGGGTCTATCCCGAGA
>SMTZ1_10003148_pt1 | contig 18491 bp, 17 predicted proteins | sample DeeMarSWOR136_30_FD_25667 | JGI IMG/M metagenome (IMG submission 25667)
GAGAAATTTTTTTAGAATTTTTTCCGAAATGTTCTTATATTGTTTAGTATATTCAAACATTCAGGCGGAGAGATGGGATTGCAAGTAATATCAACTTAGTTTTTTAAAAGCGGTGTTTAACACCTCCGCCGCCTCCCCCATTAATTTTCTTTATTTTAAAAAATTTTACAAGATGCTATTATCACCATTAAAACAAGAAGTTATTCTAACATATGGTATCTTTTAAAAAAACCAAGAGAAAAATGAATTATAGGACATCTTGTTTATTGGTATTGTTATTTTACAATCTGACCATTTGCTCTATTAAACTCCCAGTATATATCTTAGCATTTGGAACAGGTTTGAATGTTGCTCTACGATTTTTAGGACTGAAAGGTTAATGTTGGTTGCTCTATTTCGTGGTACAGGGAATAGATATGTTGACTCTCCGCTTTCTAGACCATCCGTGTTTTTAGCCTTAGCTTTTATAACATATGTACCATATTCAGTCCATGTATGACTAGCAATGAACGGAGTACCAGAAGCTTGGGGAGTGCTCCAACCTGTTGTGGCTCCATCACCCCATATGATATAGTAGGATACTTGTTGGCTCTGAGGATCTATTGAAGTAAATGTAAAATCATATTCTATGTTTACTTTTCCATCTTTTGGACCAGTTATCATTGGTGCACTTGGAGGTCGGTTTCCAATTGTCACCTCATATGGATCTGACCAGTCACTATAATCCCATATGTCTTTAGATCTAGCTTTAATGTTATAGGTTCCATTTTCAACCCATGAATGACTCAGGGTAACTTCTTCACCTGACATATAGGGTCCATCATATTCTTCAACATTGCCGTCATCCCAGTCGATTTCAAGTGATATATTATCATTTTCTGGGTCGTTTGTTACAAAGGAATAATTATACGTTACTCCAGGATCTCCATTTATCGGACCGGAGATTACTGGTGACTCTTGTTTATTTCCATCTGGATATTTGATAATTTTAAATTCATCGATTGTTCCTTCAAAATAATTTATAGGCTCATAACTTTTCCTTCCTATTTTGGCTACATGAAACTGGTCAGCATAAAATTTACACATTTCATCTTGTATACTATTATCTAATTCACCATCAACAAAAATTGTTATAGTTTGATTTAATGGGTAAATAATACCATTATACAAGATTTTAACGTAATGCCAAGTACCATCATTGTAAGAATTTACAGAATATAGTGTAATTCCACAGATGCCTTCAAACCACACTTCGAATTCTAAGGTGCCATTAGGATACAATGCAATATGAACTCCTGGTTTATAACCATAACCAGGGTTATTAGAAATACTATAGATCAAACCTAAATCAGTTGATGTCGATTTAAAATAAAATGAAAATATTAGGTCATCTGTTCTATTAAATCCTAAATGATTTTCTGCATGAGTATCCAAATCAACATAATCATCTACTCCATCAAAATATAGTGCGCAACCTGAACCAGAAGGGACCCATGTAGCTCCATAAATCGTCCCGTCATAACCATGTCCAGAAGAATCATGAGCAATATTACCACTGCATTCATCAAATTTCCAATAGGCTAATAATCCGTCATTCAAAGGAAAATTGGAAGGATTCTCTTTTAACAATTGAATATTTGATTTATTGTTATATCCACTAATGCTTTGTACAATACCAGGTCCAACAAATAGGAATATAACTCCAATTATCAGAGTTTTATATAATATAACAGGATTTTTAATCATATTTTCTCACTCCCTAACATTTTACATCTTATATAGAATATTTAAATGTTACAATACAAATAAAAGATAACATTAGCTCATAAAAATTTATAATAAATCAACATTACGTGTAAATGTAAATAAAAATACAAAGCAAATCTAATCACTATCTTTAAGAACATTTACTTGTTTTACACCGTCTGATTCAATGAAACTGCTACTAATTCATAGTGATTATATAGAATACGAGGTCAAGGATAAAGATAGACTTGAAGAAGCTTTAACTGCATTTACCGCTGTTGAAAAAGTAGATGAAAAGTCACCAAGGCAAGCAGTACTTGATGCAACTACTGAGATTGAAAAAACAGCAATGCAACTTAAAGTCAAAAACATTATGCTTTATCCTTATGCACATCTTTCTCCAGATCTAGCTAGTCCAAAAAAGGCTCAGGAAATTTTAATTGAAATCGAGTACGAGTTAAGAAATAAAAATTTCAATGTAAAACGTTCCCCATTTGGTTGGTATAAAGCTTTTAAAATTTCTTGTAAAGGTCATCCTCTATCTGAACTTTCTAGGGAAATAATCCCTGGCGGAAAGGAAGTTGAGTCATTAAAAAAGGAAAGAAAACTTAGCTCTTATTGGTATATTTTGACAGACGATGGTAAGCTGCATGATGTTGGAAAATTTAGTTTTAAAGGGCATGATAATCTAAAGAAATTTTCATTTTATGAAAAAGAAAAATCAAGAGCGGTTAAACAAGAACCACCTCATGTTAAGTTAATGCAAAAATTAGAGATTGCAGATTATGAGCCTGCCTCTGATGGAGGAAACATGAGGTTTTACCCGAAAGGTAGATTCATAAAAAAATTAATTGAAGATTATGTAACCCAAAGGGTAGTTGAATATGGTGGTCTAGAGGTAGAAACACCTATAATGTATGATATGGATCATCCTACGCTTTCAAAATATTTACAAAGATTTCCTGCCAGGCAGTATCAGGTTGAAAGTGATAAGAGGAATTTCTTTCTGAGGTTTGCCGCATGTTTTGGCCAGTTTCTAATGGCTCATGATGCAACAATTAGTTACAAGGATTTACCACTCAAGATATATGAATTAACAAAATATTCTTTTAGAAGAGAGCAATCAGGTGAGCTTACCGGTCTTAGAAGACTAAGAGCTTTTACAATGCCAGATGTGCACGCATTTACTTCTGATTTGGATATGGCAATGGATGAGTTCAAGATAAGATTTGACTTAAGTCTTAGTGTTTTAAAAGATCTTGGAATAGATGTTTCTGATATAGAAATGGCATTGAGAACAACAAAAGATTTTTATGAAAAAAATAAGAATTTCATAATTGATCTTGTTAAGAAATTTGGAAAACCGATTCTATTAGAACTATGGGATGAAAAAATCTTTTATTTTATTTTAAAATTTGAATTCAACTTTGTTGATATGTCCGAAAAGGCATCTGCGCTTAGTACCGATCAAATTGATATAGAAAATGGAGAAAGATATGATATTACTTTCACAGATAAATACGGAAAGCCAAAGCATCCATTGATTCTTCACTGCAGTCCCTCAGGTGCTATTGAAAGGGTAATTTATGCGTTACTTGAAAAGGAGGCAATTAAGATTTCTAAAGGTCAGAAACCAATGTTTCCGGTGTGGCTATCTCCAACTCAAATTCGATTTATTCCAGTGAAAAATGATTTTGTAGGAATATGTGAGACATTTATTGAAGAGTTTAACAAAAAATCACAATACGTTCATATAAGAACTGATATTGACGACCGTGAGCAAAGCGTTAGTCGTAAGATTCGTGATGCAGAAAAGGAATGGATCCCAATAATTGTTGTTGTTGGCGAAAAAGAAAGCAAAAGTAAAACATTTACACCGCGTTTTAGAGTAAATACTATTGGTGAGGAAAACCGTTCTTACAATTTAGATGAAATTTATACCCTTGTTAAAGAAATCACCTCTGGTTTTCCACAGCAAAAAATTCCCTTTCCTATTCATCTATTAAAAAGACCAAAGTTCAAATATTAGTTTTATATTTGGGGTGGCCTTAATTATGATTAAAAGAAAGGATATCCAAAAGCTAGTAGATTCGTTTGATAGATCAGATATAACAATTGGTGTTTTGGGAGGTCATTCAGGTCTTGATGTTTGTCGCGGTGCAAAACGGCATGGTTTTAATACTCTTGCTGTTTGTCAACAAGGTCGTGAAAAAACATATACAAAATATTATAAAACTAGAAAGGACGGTCGTGGATGTATTGATGATACAATTCTTCTTGATAAATTCTCAGATATTACAAAACTAAAAGTTCAAGAAGAGTTAAGAGAAAAAAATACAATCTTTATACACAACAGATATTTCTGGGTATATTTTGATTTTAATGATATTGAGAATAATTTCATGGTCCCGATTTTTGGATCAAGAGGAATGTTGAAGCTTGAAGAAAGAGACGTTCCAAAAAACCAGTATTATTTACTTGAAAAAGCAGGTATTCGCTATCCTAAAATTATAAAATCACCAAAAGATATAGACAGGCTTGTTATTGTCAAGGTTAGTGAAGCAATTAGAGGTTATGAACGGGCTTTTTTTTATGCAACTAGTTATGATGATTATAAGAAAAAATCTGAAGAACTGCTAGAAAAAAAGATGATAACAAAAGACTCACTTGAAAAATCAGTTATTGAGGAATACGTAATTGGTGCTCAAATAAATTTCAATTATTTCTATTCAGTAATAAACGATGAGCTTGAGATTATGGGAACTGATACCAGAAGGCAGACAAACCTAGATGGTCTTATCAGGCTTCCTGCAAATGAACAGCTTGAGGTCCTTAAATATTTGAAACCAAAAATAATTGAAACAGGCCATATTGCAGCAACGACAAAGGAATCAATTATTGAGAAGATTTTTACACTTGGTGAAAGGTTTGTTGAGGTTACAAAAAAAGAATATCCTCCAGGAATAATCGGTCCATTTGCACTTCAAGGTGCAATTGCAGCTGACAAAGGAAAGGAGGAAATGGTAGTATTTGATGTTTCAATGAGAATACCTGGAAGTCCTCTGACACGATTTACACCTCACTCTGGTTATCTATATGGTGAATCGATTTCATATGGTGAGCGAATTGCAATGGAGATCAATAAAGCAATAGAATTAGATAGGTTAAAAGAAATAGTAACCTAAATTTTTTTACAGTATATTACCCTTTTTTCAGTCACAATTTTATCAACTGGTATATCATGATTCTGGGTTGGAATACGCTTTACAATCTGACATTCAAACGATATACCAATACTTGTTGCATGTTTTGAATTTTTTAAGAGTTTATCATAATACCCTTTCCCATGGCCTATACGACGACCGTTTTCATCAAAACCTACTCCTGGAACAATCATCAAATCAATGCTTTCAATATTCACCTCTTTTATTATTTCTTTTTTAGGTTCAAGAATATTATATGAACCAACAGAAAGATTATTCCAATTCTTTATTTTTGATAAAATTAAACTTCTATTTTTTTTATCAGCTATTGGAACTACAACTATTTTTTTGCTTGTTAATAGTTCTTTTATCATTTCATGAGTATACACTTCGTTGTTGTAAGAAACGTAAAATAGAATTGTTGATGCTTGTTTGAAATCGTTCAATTTAAAAAGTTTATTTTTAATTATACTGCTTTTTTCTATGACTTCACTCCAAGTTAGATTTTTTCTTTTTAAAATAAGCTGCTTTCTAATTTGGTTTTTCATTAAAACAAGTATAAATATAATCTATAAAGAGATTAACTATCGTTTCTTTTTAATTTCTTTTGCTGGGATTCCACCATACATCTTTCCTTTTTTCAAAACCTGACCTTTTGTTACAACTGCCCCAGCAGCAAGTTTTACCCTATCTTCAAGTATTGCACCAGGCATAATAATTGAACCTGCCCCGATAACACAGTTGTTTCCAATCTTTACCCTATCCATTGTAATAGTTCCTATCTCGTAATTATGGATATGACCATAGATGATTGCATATTCTCCCATTGTAACATTATCACCAATTTCAGTCAAACATGGGTCCTTAATTACTCCTCCCACAAGACTGTTATCACCTATTTTCATACCAAGAAATCTATAGTAAATGTTCTTTATTCCCATTGGAAAAATCTCAAGGATTTTTCTAATCGGTGTGTATAATGCACAGACAACAATCCATTTAAAAGCCATTTTATCATTTGCTGAATAATTATAAACACCTGGTTTGTATTTTATCTTAAAGACATGAATAACAATACCTGAAATTAAAGTTTGAAAGAAGATTGTAATAACTATTCCAATATAGATAAAAAATGGTAATATAAAAAAATGCCAAAGTTGATCAAACGATATAAAGATTAATAGAATTCTCCAGGCAAATATTAATGGAAAAAAACCCAATGAAAATACAATTAAAAGAATAATTGAAACTAAAAAAAATCCTTTAATGTTACCTGATGATTTTTTATCGCTCATCCCAACCTCTAAATTATGATATTATCGTATTCTTCATTTGCTTTGTTCATATACGTTATATAACCAGATTCATCGTCTGATTCTTTAAAATCATTGATTGCTTCAAATTGATAATTTGTAGCATTTTTAAAGTATTCCAAGTTATCACCAGCTAAGCTCATACCAAGATAATGTTCATATTTATGAAATACAATTTTAGAAATATTCACTGCCTCTTCTCCAGATATTTTATCAGTAAATACCTCTTTTTCTCTGAACATTTTACATCTACTGCCCTCAACTAGGTCTTTATAATATGGATTAATAAATTCATTATCAATCCAAAACCATCTTTCAAGACCTTTCATTTTCTTATTAACAAAATCTGATTGAGTATCATTTTCATCTTCTGGATAGCAAACTCTTAGAATTATCTGATTCTTTGGCTCATAAGGCGTTATTCCTTTATGCACTTCTGTAAGTATCCAACCATAATCAGGTAGATAATACTCTGTCATATAGTGCATTTCATACCAAAAGTTATAATCTGGATTTGCTAGTAGCACCCTAGCTGGAATATTATTTGCTCGAAATAGTGCACAACCTAAATGCGATCTGGCTGGGCATTCTCCATTTATTAGAAGTGCTGTAAATGCATCTTGAGACCTGTATGCGCCAAGCTTGTATTGGATAAAAAAAAGTGTATATCTATGAAATTTGCAAAAAAAAGCTATTCTCTTTGCAATTTTTAAAACATTATTTGTTAAAAATCTCATTTGTCGGGCCCTGATTCTAATAAGTATTCGATTTTTCTGAACAACTTTTGTTTTTGATAGCCACTTTTTTGTTTCAGAAGGAAGTTCATCCTTTTTTGGAATTTTTACCTTCTTGGGAAGATCTGAATAATTATGGTTTTTGACAATAACAAAATAACTGAAATGAATAAGGGCACTTTCATCTTTTTCCATTGAGCCAATTGTGAAGTTCACAATTTTGTTTGGTTCATTTGTATCATTTTCAATCTTATAATTTAATAATAAATCTTCCGTTGTATCATTAAATATTTTTATCATTATTGGAAACTGATGGTTCAGTTCTACTGGAAATGCGTACAATATATTAAATGAGTCTACATCTTCAGTTGCATTTATGTAAAGATAGTATTCCCCGCGGAGAAGATCAAGCTCTACTATATCATCAGAAGATTCAGATTTGGATTCCTTTGGTTCTTTTATTTCAATGCTGTTTACAATAGGAAATAAAGATAATATGAGCAATAATAAAACTAATAGTAATGCTAAATTTTTTTTATGATATTTATTCATATTACCTTCCCTTTTTTATATAAATTATTAATTTAATATGTATTTATAAGTTATCATTACATCTTTTCTGAAACCAAAATAAATTTCCAGTCTTTTTCATTTGGCTCCTTAAAAATAATTTTAAAACCAGATTTTTTTAAAAAAAGTTCAACCTGTTTAATATCATATGCTGTTTTGAAAGCATCAGAATGATATCTAATAACGCCTAACCCCGCTGATTTAAAAAACATATGTATCTTTATTGCAAATAATTTCCATTTTGAAAATTTCCTATTCAATGCTTCAAGAACAAGTCTACCATCAGGTTTTAATATTCTATTAATTTCCTTGAAGCTGTCTATCGGGTTTTCCCAGTATGTAAGACTGAACCTACTTACAACTATATCAACACAATTTTTTTTAAGTGGAATATTTTCAGATGCGCCTAATAATACTAAAAAATTGCCATTTTTAACATTTTTATTTGCTAAATTTAGCATTTTGTCTAAAGGATCAATTCCAATAATTCTTGCATTTGAAATCTGTTTGTTTAATTCTAAAGATAGTAATCCAGGTCCAACACCTAAATCAACAATCAATGGTTTTTTTATATTTTTTGATATATTTTTCTTTACAATTTCAGTAAGATTCTTGTAAAGCTCTGGGTATTTTTTCATATATTTTGAAAATCTCTCTGCAGTTTTTTCATCTAATAAAAATTTACTTAGTTTTTTTGTCTCAAAGTAGGTTATCATAGCACCTATTACACTTGGGAAAAACCATATTATTGTAAACCAGAAGAGTGAAAGCCCTACCACCTTCTCAGGAGTAATGCTAAAGAACAGAAACATTGTAATTAGGGATGCCTCCCTAGTTCCAAGACCATATATTGTAATTGGGATTGATGCAATTACATTTGCAACAGCAATTATTAATATAAAATAGATAAAAGGTACATCAATTGAAAACAGTTTTGAAATTAAGAAAAGCTCTGTAAAACTTACAATCCAGCCAATAATTGAAATTGCAAAAGGAATTAGAACGTCCTTAAAGCGAGGTAAATCTTCATAGAAAGAATCAATAGATTGTGTTAACCTGTCTTTTACTGTTTCAAAAATTCTTGCCTGAATAAGTTTTAAAAATAGATTTTTAGATTTTTCCTTTTTAAGGAAAAACAAAAGCAGAGAAACAACAACAATTATCACTACAATTATCACTGTAAAAAGATTAGGATATATGCTACTTAGAAGAATTGCCCCAATTGCACCAAGAAGAAGAAGTGAAAGGTAATCTATAGTATTGAAAATTATTATATTTGACAAACATTTTCCAAGGGGGGCTTTACTTTCATGCTCAAGATATAAAGACCTAGTATAAGCACCAATCCCACCTGGAGAGATAAATCCATAGAAATAGCCTATGAATATATTTTTTAATGAATAAAGAAAACTAACATTTATCCTTTGTTTCTTAAGTAGTATTTGCCACTGGATGTTAGTCATTATTATAACAGGAAGGATTGCAAAAAAACAAAGAAATGAATAAAGTGGATTAATTTTTGAAAAAACAACATATATTTTATTTAAGTCCAATGTAGCAATAATATAAAGCAGGATAATTATTCCAATTATAGGAAGTAATTTTTTTAAATCCATTTAGATCAATCTAATTAAATTAGATGTTTATTTTCGTATTTTACTATTTTTAAAATATTTAATTAGATAAACTCCTTAGTTTATATTGATTTATGATTTTATTGCTTTATAGATGGTGATATTGCTGATAAAACAAAATGACCTTGAAAGTCTAATAAAAAAATCAGATAAACCGATAGCAATTGTTTTAGGAAAATATATTACAACCGGCCTTGGTGTGTGCAGATGTCTTGGTAATTTTAATATTCCAGTAATATGGTTGGATTCAAGTGATAAACAAATTGGTTTTTCCTCTAAATATTGTATAGGAAAAAAATGTCCTAGTCCAAGGGATAATGAAAAAGAATATGTAAATTTACTAAAAGATATTGGAGAAAAATTAAATCAAAAGGCAATACTTTTTCCAATCGGGGATATTGAAGTTTTAACAATATTAAAAAACAAAAGGGCACTTGAAAATTTTTATCATTTTCCAATGGCTGACTTAGATATTACAAACAAGTTTCTAAATAAACAACTTTTTTATAATATTTTAAAAAAAATGGATATTGAATATCCAAGAACCTTTTTTCCTAAGGATTTGTCTGATCTAAAGCCCATTAGTAAAAAACTTTCGTATCCATGTTTTATAAAACCTTCATATTCTGCCTCATTTGTAGTTGATTTCAAAACTAAAATGTTTTTAATTAATAACAATGAACAACTTATCAATTTTTACAATAAGGCTAGGTCTAAGAATCATAATATAATGGTTCAGGAGATAATCCCAGGCGATGCTACATATATGTATTCATTTAATGGTTATTATGACAATAATTTCATTCTAAATGGTTCTTTTACAAGTCGGAGAATAAGACAGTGGCCAAAAATAGCAGGTTGTGCATGTTTTATGGAAACCTTTTTTGTTCCTGAGCTTGCTAATATGATTAATCCAGTAATTAAAAAAATCAAGTACTTTGGTACTATTGATTGTGATTTTAAAAAAGACCCAAGGGATGATAGATTCAAACTACTAGATGTAAACCCAAGGTTTTGGATGCAGATTAGCCTTCCTGCAAGATGTGGTATAAACCTTCCATATATTTCTTATATGCAAACCTTGGGAAAAAGTGTTAAAAAAACGTCTATTAACAAAAAAAATGTAAAATGGCTTTTTATGTTAGATGATATCAGATCAGCTCAAATGAGCATTTCAAAAAAAGAGATATCTTTTTTTAAATGGCTTTCTTCACTTAAAGGTATAAAAGAATATGGGGTTTTTAAATGGGATGATCCACTTCCTTTGTTTTCTTTATTTAAAAATATGTTTTCAAAAAACAACAGATTATAACATGTTTTTATTAACAATTATATTCTCTTATAAACAAGTACAAGACGCCAACAAGCCCAGGAAAGTGAACTGTTTCCCCTTATAATTTTTAGTTTAAATCTATTTTTTCCCATTAAATCATTTATCTCTGAAATTGAGCAGCTATAAATAGGCAAATCTCTGTATAATTTTTGTAAAACGATTTTATTTATAAAAGGAATTAAAATATAATTTTTATTTCTTATTTCTAACATAACATAGCTATTTGTAATTCTTGCAAGCTCACCAATTGCTTTTGAAAAATCATTCTCATGTATGTGATGCAAGGTGTTTATACATACTGTTAAATCAAAACTTCTATCAAAAAATGGCAGATTTAATAAATCTCCTTGCATAAAGGTAATATTTGCAAACTTCTTCTCAGTTTTTCGGGCGATATTAAAAGTTTCCTTTAGAAAATCAATACCTAATATTTTTTTAATCTGATTATGTTTGACAAGCTCAAAGGTAAAATTACCAATACCACATGCTACATCAATAGCACTTAAAATTTTATCATTGCCAGATAAGATTTCATCTAAAATGGAGGTATAAATCTTCCACATACTGCGTTTTTTTATTTCCCGTTCTATTTCTTCTGAGCTTTTTAGATTATAGAATCTACTCTTATCTGTTGCACTTTTCCTAAAATATTTCTTTACCAGTTCATAATGTAAATTTTTTTCATTGCCATATTTAACAAAATCAATATTTTTCACATCATCACATAAATTTTACTTATAATATATTTCCTTATTTTTCTTTAAATGAAAAAAACATCCCCAAAATTGCAGGAATTAACATTTTTACTAAATAACCACATAAAGAAATTACAAATGCAACTTCTGCTTCAACCCCGAACGGCAATAATAAAAAGACAAATATCCCCTCTCTAACTCCTAATCCTCCAATAGAAATTGGCAAAATACCATATCCAACGACTGATAATGCATGTAACGTCAAAAATGTTAAATAAGGAATATCTATAGAAAATCCCTGTGCAATAATATATACTTGAGTTCCAAGTATTATCCATACTATAAAATCAAAAAAAAGAGGAAAAATCATATCTCTAAGTCTAGGCATATCTTCATATAAAGATTCAACTGATTGATCTATCCCTTCTCTATATTTTTTAGGAATAAAGGGTCTTAAAAAAATCTTAAAAAATTTACTACCACCACTTTTTTTCATAAAAATAACTAACACAGCTACATTTAAGAAAAATAATAATATTATTATTGGTAATAATCCAGGATAGAAATCTATCAAAATAATTGTTCCTATTAACCCCATAAAAATACCTGAAATCAACGCTGTTTCGACATCAATAAATGAGTTTGCAAGACATTTCCCAATGGATGCTTTGGATTTTTTTATCATATAAAAAATTCTTATATGTAAACCAAGTGCACCAGGTGTTAGATTTCCATAAAATATTCCAATCAAATAGATTTTAACTAAATCATGATAATTAAGAATTATTTTCATTTTATTACAGATATATCTCCATTTATAAGTATAAACAAATATTCTTAGTAAAACTATAAGAAGAGCTAGGATAAAAAATTGAATTGGAATTGAAAAAAAGGCATTTACAATTTTTTCGATGCCGATATTATAAACAATATAAATGAATATTATCAAACCAAAGATTGGGAGTAATTTACCAATTTTTTTAAGGTTATTTTTTTTCATGAGAAATAAAAGGTGTATGAATTGATTAATTAATAATTTCGCCTAAAAAGTAAATGAATTTTAATATTCTTAGGTTAAATATATAATAATTTCTTTTAGCATTTTTTTTAAACAATGCTATTCAAAATATTTTCTTTTTTCCTAAACAATAAATAAAACTAATTCTTTACCCCCCTTTTATTGAAAAGGGGAATTTTCAAAGAAGCAAAAAAATTCTTACCATTAGTAGGAATAATAATACTTATCATAATTATCTTTAGTTTAGATGTTGAAAAAATAATAGATGCATTCTTATTAATAAATCCGATATTCATAGTTTTAGCATTAATACTTACAATTCCAAGAGTTCTGATTAGAAATTATGCATGGCAACTAATACAGAAAGAACAAAAAATTAAAATTAGTTACTTCCAATCCTTAAAAGTTTTTCTCATAGGGTATTTCTATGCTAGTTGGACACCTGGATTTTTAGGACAATTAATGAGGGTACCATATATGAAAGAAAAAACAGGTGAACCATATGGTAAACTTTTTGTTAACACATTAATAGAGGTCACTGTACGCCAAGTTGCAATATATTCAATGATAGTAGGAGGATTACTAATAATTCTTGAGCAATTTTCAGAACTTGAAATAACAAGAATACTTCCAATTATAATAGCTATTTTAATTATAATCCAAGCAACTATTATACTATATTTTATTAAAAAAGAACGTGGAGAAAAATTCTTCAACCTTTTTGTAAAATACTTAATTCCAAAGAAATTTAAAACCCCCTCCTCAAAATTTGTGGATACATTCTACAAAGATTTCCCTAGAATCAGCCGTTTAATTATCCCATATTTTCTTGGTTTGATTACTTGGGTTCTCATTTTTTCTCAAGAATACATAATTGTTTATGCATTAGGGGCAAATATTCCATATCTAAGCTTTTTATTACTTTATCCAGTTGCAAATATCGCTGGTTATATTCCTGTAACATTTGCGGGTTTAGGTTTTCGTGAATTAACATCAATAATCATTTTTTCAACTCTCTTTGGAGTAGGCGAGGAAATAGTCCTAGTATTTACTCTTGTTGGATTTATTATTACAGATGTAATAACAGGTTTTGTTGGTTTTTTAGTATCTTTAACAGAAGCAAGAAAAACAGATGTCACGGGTTTTAAAAAGTTATTAACAAAATAATTAACTATTTTTTATCAGACAAAATGATTCCCATTTAGATGTTGGAAATGGATGATTATCAATCCTATTAATAATCTTAATATTATTATGAAGATTGATGCAATCCATTACTGCTTGACTGGCTCCATATATTTCTCTAACAATAATTTTACAATTTAGTTTTGCTGTTCTAAAAATATAATTTAAAATCTCAATTTTTGGAATTGAACAGCTTGAGATAATAATAGTGTCAAATTCATTTATCGGATAACTTCTTCCATCACCTATATTAATGAATATTTTATCCTGTAAATTTTTTTTATTTATTACTTCTGTGGCTAGTTTTATAGCTCTGGGATTATTGTCAATACCGACAACCCTGCCGCCATTAATTTTTGAAAGAGTTATTGCTGTTACTGGATATGAACCGCATCCTATATGTAAAATATTGTTTGATTCTGAAATTTTAAAAAGTCTACTTTCTCTTTCATACTCTTTTGATATAGTATTTTCATATAATGTAGCAAATCTTTTTATTTTACAAGCTATATAATCAATTATTTTCCAGAAGACGTTAAACCTTGATATATTAAATTTATCCTTAAATGAATATTCATAAATCGAACAGTTCTTTTCGTAATTATCATTAATGTTCATGGTATTTCTTCAACCTAATTAACAATTATTAATTTACTTCGGAATTAAATAATTTTCTAATATATATTTGTTTTACCACAATTAATAAAAACATATAATAATTATGGTATTTCAACTCGAATAATCTGTTAAACATTATGTGATATAAATGTCGGGCGAGGGCATTGGTTTTGGGAAGGCTATTTTATTTAATGAACATTTTGTGGTATATGGAATACCAGCTATTGTTTCTGCAATTGGAAAGTATACAGTAGCAAAGGTAGTTTCAATCGATAAGTCTGGTTGGTCACTAATTGACAATAGAAAAGCAACTCCAAGATACAAAGAAGAAAAGATAAATCAGCAAAAAGATTCAATAAATAAAATTTTGAAAAAGATGAATATCGATTTATCAAAAAAAGGAATAGAAATTACACTGGATGGAACATTATATTGTGCAAGTGGTATAGGTGCAAGTGCTGCATCTTGTGTGGCAATTGTTAGGGCTTTATCGGAACATTTGGATCTAGATTTATCAGATGAAGAGATAAACGAGATAGCATTTGAAGGTGAAAAAGGATATCATGGAAGCCCTTCAGGAATAGATAATACAGCTTCAACATTTGGTGGTCTTATCTGGTTTGAGAAAGGTGAAAATACTGTTATAGAAAAAATTTCGATTCCTGCACCTATTGAAATTGTTATGGGCAATACTGGAAAGGTTGCCGATACATCTGCAGCTGTCGCAGGTGTACGTGAAAGAAAAGAAAAAAATCCTGAAAAATACAAAGAAATATTTGACAGGGCTGAAAACATTGCCTATTTAGCAAAAAATGCCCTTTTAAATGAGGATCATAGGGAGCTTGGGAAACTTATGAATGAAAGTCATAAGCTTCTTCAGCAAATAGAAGTATCATCTAGAGAGCTAGATTTTCTTGTTAAACTTGCAAGGGATAATGGTGCAATCGGTGCTAAACTTACTGGTGGGGGACTTGGTGGTAGTATTATTGCACTTACGCCTGAAAAAAGGCTACAGGAAGAAGTCGCTAATGCAATTGAAAAAGAAGGATTTCAAACCTTAAGTACTGTTATTGGCGCATCCAGAGGAAGGTAATAATAATGAATCTTCGCAATTTTCTTTCTAAGCTTGAAAAAGAAGGTAAACTCATTCGTATTAAAAAAGAAGTTTCCGTAAGAAATGAGATTGCTGATGTTATTTATTCTTTAAACGAGCAACCTGTAATTTTCGATAATGTTAAGGATTATGATTTTCCAATTTTTGCAGGTATTACTTCAGATAGAGATATTATTGCTGAGGGACTTGGAACTACAAAGGATAAGCTTTTGTTTAAACTGGTGGACGCTCTTCGTAATCCAACTAAACCACATATATTAAATAATGCACCTTGTCAAGAGGTTGTTATAAAAAATCCTGACATTAGTAAACTTCCACTTTTATATCATCTCGATGGTGATGGTGGCCGATATGCTACTGCTACTGTTGCAACTTTTAAGGACCCTGAAACTGGACGTAATGTTTCTTATCATCGTTTAATGGAAATTGGAAAGAACAAATTTACTGCTCGTCTTATTCAAAAAAGACAGACTCGCACAACCTATGATAAAATTAAAGGAGATCTTGAGATGGCTGTATGCATTGGTAATTCTGTTCCTGTTATGATTGCAGCATCCCTTGGTCCTCCTCCCGGTGTTGATGAGTTTGGTATAGCAAATACTCTTTATAAGACAGATTTGGTAAAATGTATAACAAAAAACCTTGAGGTTCCTGCTGAATCAGAATTTGTTATAGAAGGTAGACTTACTAGAAATCTTGATCGCGAGGGGCCATTTGTTGATCTTACCGAGACAAGAGATTTTGAAAGACAGGAGCCAGTTTTTGAAGTAGATTGTATAACTCATAGAAAGGATGCAATTTATCAAGCTTTACTTCCTGGAAAATTAGAACATAAGATACTAATGGGTATGCCTAAGGAACCAACAATATATGATGAAGTAAGCAAGGTTGCTAATTGTAAAAATGTTTATGTAACAATGGGTGGTGGCTCCTGGCTTCATGGTATAGTTCAAATTAATAAGAAGCATCCTGATGATGGTAAAAAGGCAATAGAGGCTGCATTTAATGGTCATAAAAGCATGAAACATGTAACTATTGTTGATGAAGATGTCGATATTTTTAATCCTAATGCTGTTGAATGGGCTATGGCAACTAGATTTCAGGGTGATAAAGATATGATTGTAAAACCTGATCAATCAGGAAGCTCTCTTGATCCATCTGGAAAACACGAGTCTGGTAAAAAGACACTTACAACCAAAATCGGATTTGATGCAACTATTCCATCTGATGTTGATAAAAGCAAATACGAGGTTGTAAAATACAGAGAAGTTGATCCAAATGATTACCTCAGGTGAGGGAAAATACAAGGTTTTTATTGAAGAAAAAAAGAATGGAAATGACCTCATTTATATCCTTGGGGGAGGAGAACGGTCTCATATCGGTGGGATTGTAATTTGTGAACCTGGAAAAAAGACTCAGTCTATACGCTTAAAGGGTCATTATGATGATATTGTACTTCAGCCTATTGCAGAAGCAGCATGTAAAAAATATAAAACAAAAGTTGTTGCTATTGGTGGAGTTCATGTTGATAATGCATCAAAGGAAGAAATAAATTTATTAATAAAAAATTGTAAGGAGTTAGTAAAATGCATTTAACAAAGGAACAAAATAAGATTCTTAAAGGAGAAAAAGGCGAAGTTATGGGGAGGCTTTTTAGATTGCTAGTTCGACTAGGTGAAATATATAATGCAGATAGTATGATTCCCGTTGGTTCTGTTCAAGTTGCCGGTGTTTCTTATAAATCTATTGGTGATCCTGGGATGGAATTTTTAGAAGATATTGCTTCAAAAGGCGCTAGGGTAAAGGTACTAACATATCTGAATCCGGCAGGTATGGACCTTGAAAACTGGCAGAAGCTTGGTTTTCCAAAGGATTTTGCAAAGAACCAACTCCGAATTATGGATGCCTTTAAAAATATGGGAATAGTAATAACATCAACTTGCACCCCTTACCTAGCGGGAAACCTTCCACGTTTTAGAGAGCATATTGCATGGTCAGAGTCATCGGCTGTATCATTTTCAAATTCTGTTATTGGTGCAAGAACAAACAGAGAAGGCGGGCCTTCTGCTCTTGCTGCTGCAATTTGCGGAGTAACCCCAAATTACGGATTACATTTATGGGAGAATAGGCAACCAAATGTAAAAGTCAAAGTAGATGTTGACCTAAAATATAATTCTGATTTTGGTGCTCTTGGTTGGTATGTCGGTAAACAAGTTAAAAACAAAATCCCTTATTTTACAGGTATAAAAGATGCTAATACCGATCAACTTAAAGCACTTGGTGCTGCAATGGCTGCCTCTGGTGCTGTTGCATTGTACCATGTTGAAGGACTAACTCCTGAGGCAGACAATGTTAAAAAAGATGGTTTGGAAACAATATCTGTTGGGAAATCTGAAATAAAGGAAACTTATGATAAGCTAAATACTGGTAAAACGCCTGATATTGTGATTTTCGGCTGTCCACATGCATCTCTACGTGAAATCTCTGAACTTGCAGATAGACTTGATGGTAAGCATTTGAAAAGACCTGTTTGGATTTGCACTTCAAGAATGATTAAGGAAGCAGCAGAAAGAATGGGGTATAATGAAATAATTGCTAAAGCAGGGGGAAGCATTGTAGCAGATACCTGTATGGTTGTCTCGCCGATTGAAAAGATGGGATACAAAACAACAGGTGTAAACTCCGGAAAAGCAGCAAATTATTTACCTGGTTTTTGTAAACAAGAGGTATGTTTTGCAAATATAGATGATCTAGTGGAGGGGCAGTTATGAAAGGAAGGACTATTTCACCTGGTAAAGCAAAGGGAAAAGCAATTGTTACATCCGAACCTATTGGTTTCTATGGTGGTATTGATATCAAAACTGGCATTGTTATTGAAAAAGGTCACCCTCTTGAAGGAAAATCAGTTATAGGAAAGATCCTTGTATTTCCCTGTGGAAAAGGTTCGACTGTTGGGTCTTATGTGATATATGGACTTAAGAAAAATAATGTGGCACCAGCAGGCATTATTAATAAAGAAACTGAAACAATAGTTGCAACCGGTGTAATTCTTGCAGGTATCCCATGTGTAGATAAAATAGAAATTGAAAAAATAAAAGATGGCGATACGATTTTACTAGATGCAGATAAGGGACTTGTGGAAATTCAATAATTAAAACCTTCTCATATTCCAAATATTTCCAATGCCCTTTAATTCGATTTCATGACTCCCGTCTTCATCTTCCCATGAAATCTTTCCATAAATTGTACTTATTCCTATTTTCATTCCAACATATGTTGGGAATTTCCATATTTTATCAAATGTGTTATCTGCTTCAATGTCTAGATT
>SMTZ1_10002507_pt1 | contig 18490 bp, 19 predicted proteins | sample DeeMarSWOR136_30_FD_25667 | JGI IMG/M metagenome (IMG submission 25667)
CATCGGGATTTCGCCGAAGCCCGTCTCCACTGCCGCTCGAGTAGATGCGGTGCTGGAGGTGATGGGATTGTGAAATCAATGCCCAATGCAAAATGTCAAAGTTCAAATGTCAAATGCCAAAAGTAAAAGGCTAAGGTTTAGGTTGAGGCTGAGGTTAAGGTTAAGGCTGGAGGTTAGAGGCAAGGAAAATGTCAAATACCTGATGAGTAATAACAGAGGAACACCAGCACGGATCACGGACACGAAACACGACTCATGCGGACCGTCTTCATCTACACCGATAGATACGCCGACTACGATTATGGTCTCGCCCACCCACTGAAGATCGTTCGGCTCAAATTGACCTACGAACTCATCAGGGCATACGGTCTTCTCTCCCTTCCGTCGATGAGACTGGTTGAGACACGGGAGGCGACGGAGGAGGAACTCTCCCTTTTTCACAGACCGGACTATTTGGATGTCTTGAAACGCGGCAGCCAGGGTTCCCCCGTAGGGAATGCGTTCATGTACGGGCTGGGACCCGGCGACAATCCCATATTTGGGGGCCTTTGGGAATGGTCCCTCTTGGCTACCGGGGCTAGTATTCAAAGCGCCCAGCTGGTAGGGGAAAAGGAGGCCGATATTGCCTTTAACATCGCCGGCGGGCTTCATCATGCCCTCGAGGATCGTGCTTCGGGTTTTTGTTATGTGAATGATCCCGTGATTGTCATCCTCTGGCTCTTGAGTCGAGGCAAACGCGTTGCCTATATCGATATCGATGCCCATCATGGGGATGGTGTTCAACGGGCCTTCTACGAAACCAACCGGGTGATGACCATCTCGCTGCACGAAAGCGGACATTTTCTCTTTCCCGGTTCGGGATTTGAAGGTGAGATGGGGGAAGGGGAGGGGAAGGGATTTTCGATCAACGTTCCCCTTCACCCCTTCACCGATGACGAGATATACCTCTGGGCCTTTGAAGAGGTTGTGCCCCCGCTGATCAGGGGATTTAAACCAGAAGTGATGGTGACGCAACTGGGGGTCGATACCTTTTACAGCGATCCCCTCACACATCTCTGTCTAACCACAAACGGATTTACCAAGGTGATCGAGAAGCTAAAGGGCCTCTCAATCCCCTGGGTTGCCCTGGGAGGAGGTGGATATGAAGTTACGAATGTGGCGAGAGCCTGGACCCTGGCCTGGGCAATCATGAACGAGGTTGACCTGAATGACGACCTACCCCAAAGCTTTGAGGGGATGGGCCGGCGGCTGGGGTTTCGGGGCAATACGTTGAGGGATTCCCCCTTATCTATCCCGGAAGGGAAGCGGAAAGAGGCCAGGATGGAGGCCGAGAGAGTGGTGAATTACATCAAGAAATCCGTTTTCTCTGATGCCACATGACGAATATCCCTTGCCCTTAACCTCAACAACTGCAACACCCCAGCACTTTTGTTTGACTGCAGCACCGCAGCACCGCATAACCGTAGCACTGAAAAACGAGGAGAAAGGAGTAGCGAAGAGCGGTTTTTCAGAAATCTCTCCCCAGGGTTTTCACAAAGGCCTCCCCACAGGATATCGAGGGGTAAAAGGTATTACTGTGGTGAGAGTTGGCACAGCTTTTGCTAAATATCCCGCCTTTTCGTTTGACTTTCAGCCATCTTCTGTTATAAGTTTAAGAATGGTACTGCCTTCGAGGGTGATCGATGAAATATGTCGTAATGGTCGGCGATGGCATGGCCGATTATCCATTGGCGGAATTGGATGGTAAGACCCCGTTGATGATGGCGGACACGCCCAATATGGATTGGATTGCCAGAAATGGGGGGATTGGATTGGTCAGGACCATCCCCCAGGGATTCTCCAGCGGAACCGAGATCGCCAATTTGTCCCTCCTCGGATACGACCCTGCCCGATATTTTACGGGGAGAGGCCCCCTTGAAGCGGCCAGCATGAAGGTTTCCCTTGAAGCGGATGACGTGGCATTTCGGTGTAACCTGGTTACTCTCGGGGTCTTTGGTTCTCAGGTGATTATGGAGGACTTCACAGCCGACCACATATCCTCGAAAGAGGCCCGGCAGATTATCCAACATATCGACCACGAGATGGGGACTGAGACAATTCGATTCTATCCCGGCGTAAGCTACCGTCATCTCATGGTCTGGAAAGGAGGAGGGAGTCGAAAGGGGATCGAAGGCCTTCACCTTACACCTCCCCATGACATCGTGGGGAAGGGGATCTTCGATTACCTGCCCAAGGTGGGGGGCAAAGACGGAATTATCGAACTCCTCACCCGCTCTCAGATCCTTTTGAAGGAATATCCCGTAAACCTGGCCAGGATGGAAAATGGGCTGAAACCGGCCAACTCCATCTGGTTGTGGGGTCAGGGGAGGAGGCCCCAAATGCCTACCTTGGCCGACAAGTTCGGTGTAGAGGGCTCGGTGATCTCCGCCGTCGATTTGATTAAGGGAATTGGACTGTATGCTGGGTTGGAGGTGATCGATGTCCCAGGGGCAACGGGGTATTTCGACACCAACTATCGAGGAAAGGCGGAATACGGGCTTAAGGAGTTGGAGAGTAAGGATTTGGTGTTTATCCATGTGGAAGCACCGGATGAGGCGGGTCACAGCGGGGACCTTTCTAAGAAGATAGAGACCATCGAGGCCTTCGATAAGGAGGTTGTGGGAACAATACTTAAAGGAATGCGAGACGTGGGAGACTATCGGGTGATGGTTCTCCCCGATCACGCTACGCCCATCCCCATAAGGACCCATGTGCCCGATCCCGTTCCCTTTGCCATATACGATTCCCGTAACAGGAAGACTTGGCCGGAAGGGATGAGCTTCGATGAGGAATCGGTCAAGGGAAGCGGCGTCTCTATCGAAAATGGGCACCAAATCATGGATATCTTCATGAGGGGTGAGTAAGCCTTGAGGTCCAAGTTTATTTTCATCACTGGAGGAGTTGTCTCATCCCTGGGAAAGGGGCTGGCCTCAGCATCCATTGGGGCCTTGATGGAGAGTAGGGGGTTGACCATCAGTATTTTGAAATTCGACCCTTATATCAATGTTGATCCGGGTACCATGAATCCTTTCCAGCACGGTGAGGTCTTCGTCACCGATGACGCAGCCGAGACGGACCTGGATCTTGGACACTATGAACGTTACACCCACGCAAAGATGGGGAAGAAGAACAATTTCACCACCGGGCAGATATACGACGCCGTCATCTCCAAGGAGAGGAGGGGTGAATACCTGGGCGGGACCGTGCAGGTTATTCCACACATTACCGATGAGATTAAGAGCAAGGTCCTCGATTTAGCCGATAACGTGGATTTGGTGATTGTGGAGGTAGGGGGGACGGTGGGGGATATAGAGAGTCAACCCTTCTTGGAGGCCATCCGTCAATTGCGGAGCGATTTGGGAAGGGAAAATACGGCCTATATCCACCTGACCTTGGTTCCCTATATTGAGACGGCCGGGGAGCTCAAGACCAAACCCACCCAACATAGCGTGAAGGCGCTTCGAGAGATCGGGATTCAGCCCGATATCCTCCTCTGCCGAACCAGCCGCTTTCTCACCCCTCAGGTTAAGGAAAAAATTGCCCTCTTTTGCAATGTCGACAAGGATGCGGTCATCACGGCCAAGGATGTGGAGTCCATCTACGAAGTTCCCGTCGCCTTCCACCAGGAGGGCTTGGACAATAGGCTGGTCGAATTGCTCAACATCTGGACGGGGAGCCCTAATTTACGGCCCTGGGATCGGTTGGTGAAGAAGCTCAATAATCCAAAGCGGTCAGCCTCGATTGCCGTGGTTGGGAAGTACGTCCATCTGAAGGATTCGTATAAAAGCCTGCACGAGGCTTTAATCCATGGGGGTATTGCCAACGATTGTCGTGTCAACCTGAACTATGTTGATTCCGAAAGGATAGAGAAAGAAAAGGCGGACGGCTTGCTCAAGGGTGCTACTGGGATTCTGGTACCCGGGGGGTTTGGGCAGAGGGGGATTGAGGGAAAGATCAAGGCAGTCCAATATGCAAGGGAGAATAAGATTCCCTTTTTCGGGATTTGCCTCGGGATGCAGGCCGCGGTTATTGAATTCGCAAGAAACGTGGCCGGGCTGAAGAGGGCCAATAGCTCGGAATTCGACATTAATACCACGGCCCCGGTCATCTACCTCATGGAGCAGTGGGTTGATCGGGAAAAGGTGGTCCAAAAGCGGAACATTCATTCTGACAAAGGTGGGACGATGAGGTTGGGCGCATACCCCTGTAAGCTGGTAGAAAGGAGCTTGGCCCTGCGGGCCTATAATAAAAAGATGGTTTGGGAGAGACACCGTCATCGGTATGAATTCAATAACGAATACAGGGAGATGTTGACCAAGTCGGGACTTAAGGTGAGCGGTTTATACCCGGATGAGGATTTGGTAGAAGTCATCGAGCTGAGGGACCACCCATGGTTTCTCGGATGTCAGTTCCATCCGGAATTTAAATCCCACCCCATGGATCCCCATCCCCTCTTTCGGGATTTTATCAAGGCATCGTTGGGAAACCAGAGGGGAGAAAGCTTGGGGAAGCGGCAGAGAGGGAGAATTGTCTCCCGGAAGAGGGGTTAAATGGTCCCCAGAGAAGTCCATGTCAATTCCGTTACCATCGGAGGGAATAGGCCTTTGGTCCTCATGGCGGGTCCTTGTGTAATCGAAGACGAAGAGGTGATCCTGAGGATTGCAAAGGGAATAAAGGAGATCGCCTCAACCGTCGGCATGGATCTTATCTTCAAGAGCTCATACGATAAGGCCAACCGCTCATCCCTCCACTCCTATCGGGGACCGGGACTGGATGAGGGATTGAGGATTTTGCGTCGGATCAAGGAGGAGCTAGACCTTCCCTTGCTTTCCGATGTCCATCGTTTTGAGGAGATTGAGAAGGCCTCGGCCCTTTTGGATGTGATCCAAATCCCGGCTTTCCTCTCCAGGCAAACGGATTTCATCATGGAGGTGGCGAAAACGGGCAAGACCATTAACATCAAAAAGGGCCCGTTTTTAGCCCCGTGGGACATGCGCAATGTCATCGAAAAAGTCACCTTCACGGGAAATGAAAACCTGCTCTTGACGGAGCGGGGGACGACCTTTGGATATAACAATCTGGTCAGTGACATGAGGTCGTTGGTCATCATGAGATCTTTCGGTTATCCCATTGTATACGATGCTACCCATAGCGTGCAGCTGCCCGGGGCAGGTGGGGACCGTTCGGGAGGTCACCGGGAGTTGGTTCCCGAATTGGCTAGGGCGGCTGCAGCAACGGGAATAGATGCTCTGTTCATAGAGGTTCACGAGGATCCTTCACGGGCCCTGTGTGACGGCTCGAACAGCGTATCCCTGGACGTAATAGGATCTTTCTTAACCCAGGTTAAGGAGATCGATCGGATTGTAAAGAATGGTGGGTCATGAGTGTGGAGAGGGCCAAACGAGTCTTAGAGATCGAGGCGGATGCCATACGCTGTCTGATGGATAAGATCGATGAGAATTTCGAAAGGGCTGTGGAGCTCATTTATCGTTGCAATGGGAAGGTGGTGGTGATGGGGGTTGGGAAGTCTGGCATCATCGCAAAGAAGATTGCCTCCACTCTGGCCAGCACCGGGACGCCCGCCTTCTTCCTCCACCCGGTGGAAGGGATGCACGGTGATCTGGGGATGCTGGCCAAAGAGGATATCGTGATGATCCTGTCAAATAGCGGTGAAACGGACGAAATCTCCAGGATATTGCCCCTGATCAACCGGTTCGGAAATAGGCTCATCGCCCTTACCGGAAATATCAACTCCCATCTGGCAGAGGCAGGGGATGTGGTTTTGGATGTGTGCGTTGGGGAGGAAGCCTGTCCCTTTGGCCTGGTTCCGACGGCAAGCACGACGGCGGCTATGGCCCTGGGGGATGCTTTGGCCATAGCCCTTCTGGAACGGAGAGGATTTAAGGACGAGGACTATGCTACCCTCCATCCGGGTGGATACTTGGGCAAACGATTGCTGAAGGTTGAAGAGCTCATGCATACCGGGGAGGGCTTTCCCATGGTTAGGGAGAACACCCCCATGAGGGACGCAATCTTTGAGATAACATCCAAGAGGCTGGGGGTAACTGGGGTTGCCGACGCCAAGGGGAATCTGGTAGGAGTTATCACCGATGGGGATCTCCGGCGGGCCTTGGAGAGATATGGGGATCTGCTCAACCGAAAGGCATCGGAGGTCATGACACGGAATCCCAAAAGGATTGAGAGGGATTCCCTCGCCGCCAGAGCCGTCCAAAAGATGGAGGAGTACTCCATTACCTCCCTTTTCGTTTTTAATAGCGGGGAGGACAAAACACCCGTTGGTATTATTCACCTCCATGATCTGCTGAAGGCGGGAGTCGTCTAATGAGCTCAGGTAGTCTGGAAAAGGCGAAAAAAATCAAGCTCTTGATCCTGGACGTGGATGGGGTGTTGACTGATGGACGGATTGTCATCGATGATCGAGGGGTAGAGACGAAATGCTTCGACGTGAGGGATGGCCATGGGATTAAGTTGCTGAGGCGCGCCAACATCGAGGTCGCCATCATCACGGGGAGGAGGTCGGAAGTTGTATCACACCGGGCCCGGGAATTGGGGATTGAATCCGTTTACCAAAATATCCGTGACAAACTGGAAGTCTATCGGTCCATAGTAGACGAGAAAGGGTTGAAAGACGAAGAGGTGGGTTTTGTGGGAGATGATCTCGTCGACTTGCCCCTGTTGAAAAGGGTGGGATTTTCCGCGGTTGTCGCCGATGGTATCGAGGAACTGAAGCCGTGTGCGGATTATGTCTCCCGGAACAAGGGGGGCAGGGGAGCGGTCAGGGAGATTTCCGAACTGATCTTGAAGGCCCAGGGCAAGTGGCCCGAGTTGATGGAGAGATACTTGAGGTAATGACCGGGTTAAGGATTTTTGTCCTATCGTTGATCTGTTTGGTAGTAGGAGCGACTGTCTTTACTATCCGGTTTAGCGACAGGGGAGAAGGGGAGAACCACCCTCCCATGAAGACAGAAGCCGACTTGACCTTAAAAAATATCTACTTCGTGGGGGAAGGATCGGGGTTGAAGGAATGGGAATTGGAGGCCAAGGCGGCCCAACATTTCCAAGGGGAGAAGATGACCATGCTCGAAGATATTAAGGCCGCCTTTTATATTAAGGAAGGAGGGGTAATCCGATTGAGGGGGGACCGTGGGAGGATCTTCCACGGAACCAGGGACATCGAGCTGGAGGGAAATATCATGATCTTCACCCCCGATGGGTATCAGTTGACGACCGAGGGCCTCCATTACGTCGATGAGGCTAAGCAGATGACATCTTCTCATCAGGTGGATATCGCGGGAAAGGGCTTGGAGATAACCGGGAAGGATATGTCCATCGATCTGGCCACGGGTAAACTCTCCATGGGGGGGAGGGTGGAGACGGTCCTTTCTGAGTCCCTCGAGGGGTGGAAGGGCGTGTTGCCACGGTGGGATCTATGAGACGTTGGTTTCCAGGGCTTGCCATTTTTATCGTCCTCTTGGTGTTGGGAGGATTTCCAACTCCCCCGGCTGGTGAAGAACACACCAAGAGGGGGTTTGGCTTTGATCTCAGGGAGAGCTCTCAGCCCATTCGGATCAAATCGGACAGGCTGGAGTGGGATTATAAGGGGCATGCCATCACCTTCAAGGGGAACGTCATCGCCAATCAAGAGGATGTAACCCTCTATTCGGATCGGATGGTCATTCATTACGATGAGGCCACCAGCGATGTGACCCAGATCGTCGCCGACGGGACGGTAAGGATTGTTCAGTTGGACAGGAGGGCAACGGGAGAGAAGGCGGTTTTCCATAACGCCGAGAAGAAGATTGTTCTTACGGGAAGACCGGTTGTCAGACAGGGGAAGAACGTGGTGATTGGGGAGAAGATCACCATTCTCATCGACAGGGATTGGGTTGAGGTGGAAAGGGCGGACGTGACCATTTCTCCTGAGGAGGTAAAGGAGAAGAGCAGGCTCCCCTCCGAAGGGCGAGGCACATAGCTATGACTACCTTATCTGTGGAGGGATTGGCGAAATCCTTTGGGGAAAAGAGGGCGGTCGATGATGTTAGCCTCGAGGTAGCGGGGGGGGAGGTAGTGGGGCTTTTGGGCCCGAATGGAGCGGGAAAGACCACGACCTTCTATCTGATCACGGGGCTTATCAAGCCGACCAGTGGGAGGGTTTACCTCAATGGAGAGGATGTTACGACCTATCCCATGTATGTGAGGGCCAGAAAGGGGATCGGGTATTTACCCCAGGAGCCATCGGTTTTTAGAAAGCTGACGGTTGAAGAGAATATCCTGGCCATTCTGGAGACCCTCGATATGCGGGGAAAGGAAAGACGCAATAGGCTGTCAGACCTGCTGGGGGAATTAGGCATTTCATCCATCGCGAAGAGGAAGGCCTATGCCCTTTCGGGGGGGGAACAGAGGCGGGTGGAGATCACAAGGGCCCTTGTCCTCCAGCCGTTGTTCATCCTTTTGGATGAACCCTTCTCGGGGATTGACCCCATAGCCGTTGTGGATATCCAAAACATCATTTTTCAGTTGCAATCCAAGGGGATTGGAATTATCATTACCGATCATAATGTGCGGGAAACACTCGGTGTCTGCGACAGGGCTTATATCATCAATGAAGGGAGGATTATGGAGAAGGGGTCACCCGAAGAGATTGCCCAAAGCAAAAGGGCGAGACAGATTTATTTGGGTGAGGGCTTTCGTCTTGCGCAATAAGGGGGCGGGGACGGAGTTTAATCATGGCACTTGAAATCAAACAGAGTCCCAAATTAGTTCAGCAGTTGGTGATTACCCCCCAACTTCAACAGGCCATCAAATTGCTTCAGCTCACCAGGGTGGAATTGGTGGACTTGATTCAAGACGAGATCAAGGAGAACCCGCTGTTGGAATTGAGCGAAGTGGACGAGGGAGATGAGGCAGAGAAGGATGGCCAGCCCAAGAATGTTGGGCAGAAGGAGAAAACCCCTGAGGTAAAGGGCGAGGGTGAAGGGAACGATGATTTTGACTGGGAGAGCTACTTAGAGAACTACAACTTGGCTTCCTACCGAGGCTCTTTGGATACCGAGGAAAAGCCCTCCTTCGAGAGTTTCATCTCTAAGAAGACAACCTTAGGTGATCACCTTATATGGCAACTCCGGCTGTCTGACGTCACCGAGGAGGAGCACCAGATTGGGCGATGGATCATCGGAAACATCGATGAGGATGGGTATCTAAAGGCTACCATCGAAGAGGTCGCCCGGGAAACGGGAGCCGATGAGGGGCGTGCGGAGGGAGTCCTGAAGAGGATTCAACAATTCGATCCCGTTGGGGTGGGTGCCAGGGATCTCAAGGAGTGCCTGTTAATTCAACTCAGGGCTCTGGAGGTTAGAGATCCAATCGCCGATCAGATCGTGAGCCACTATTTACCTCATCTCAAAAATAGAAATTTGCAGCATATCGGCAAAAAACTCGGTATTTCCCCAGAACGGGTGATGGAGTCGATGAAATTGATCTCCGAGTTAGAGCCGAAACCGGGAAGGGCCTTTGGGGCCGATGAGGCCCGAACCATCATCCCCGACGTCTTCGTTTATAAGATCGAAGGGGATTACGTGATTGCCCTGAACGAGGATGAAGTTCCGAGGTTGAGGATTAACGCCCTCTACCGAAATGTCCTATCCACCCAGTCCAGTGCCCAGGAGGGGGATCGAAAATACATTCAGGATAAGCTGAAGTCGGCCCTTTGGCTCATCAAGAGCATTTATCAGAGACAGAAAACCATCTATAAGGTGACGGAGAGTATCGTCAAATTTCAAAGTGAGTTCTTGGACAAGGGGGTGAACTATATGAAACCCCTCGTCCTGAGGGATGTCGCGGATGATATTCAGATGCATGAGTCAACCATCAGTCGGGCCACCAACAATAAATATGTTCATACCCCTCAGGGGATATTCGAGCTCAAGTTCTTCTTCAACAACAGTATCAGCTCCATTCGCGGGGAGGATTACGCTTCCGAGAGCGTTAAGCATTTAATCAAGGAGATCATCGCAAGGGAAAACCCGAGGAATCCCTTCAGCGATGAAAAGATTGCCAAGGTCCTCAGGGGATATAATATCAATATCGCCAGGAGGACTGTTGCGAAATATCGGGAGGCCCTGAGGATCCTATCCTCCAACGAGAGAAGGAAACTATTCTGATGGCTGCCCTCATCAAGAGGCAATAGGAGGGAGAAGCAGGGATGCAAATCAGTGTTACCTTTCGACATATGGATTCCAACGATGGTATGAAAGAATATGTCAAGCAAAAATTGATGAAGATGAAAAAATATATGGGCAGCCCCGGAGAAGCCCATGTCATCCTTTCCGTGGAGAAGTTCAGAAATATCGCAGAGGTGACCATTAGGGGCGAGGGCGTTAGCATTAACGGGGAAGAAAGGTCCGGTGACATGTACTCGGCAATCGATAATGTCATGGACAAAATAGGGAGGCAGATCAAAAAACGCCGCGGGAAAAACAGGAGGCACAAATCGGGCCAGGTGGCCGAAAGTTAATCTTTCCGAGCAGAGGGCCTAAACTCCCGAGGGTGTAAAACACCCGACCGGCATTTGGCACAAAAGGGAGTGTGGGTTTTTTTTGGGCCGAGGAGGGATAACAGGGGTATATTGGAGGCGGGTTGAGATGAAGATCACGGATATTTTGGATGAAGCTTCAGTTGTCCAAGATTTACGCTCGGCCAATAAAAAGGGCGTTTTAGAGGAGCTCTCCAACGTCTTGGTACAAGAGGGAAGGTTGCCGGAACAAGATAGGGTCGTCGAGGTCCTTTTGGAAAGGGAAAAGATAGGAAGTACGGGCATTGGCGACGGCATTGCCATTCCCCATGGGAAGATGAAGGGGATCAAGGAATTGGTTGCCTCTTTTGGCCGCAGCATGAAGGGCGTCAATTTCGAATCAGTCGATAAAAAACCGACTCATCTTTTCTTTTTACTGGTTGCGCCAGAAAATTCGGCGGGAGTTCATTTAAAGGCCTTGGCCAGGATTTCACACCTTCTGAAGGATCCCGGTTTTAGAAATCGCTTAATGGAGGCAAGGGACCGTCAGGATCTGTTCCGGATCATCGTCGAAGCGGACCAAAAGCTTTAGGGGGTTCCACCTCTTTGTATGGAGGGTGGAATGGGGAAATGGACTTTATTTTGGTGGAGGAATTAAGGAAGGAGAGGGAATATGGGTTGGATTTGAGGCTGGTTGCGGGAAGGGGAGGGCTAAAAAAAAAGATTAGTGACCTCCGCATCCACAAACTCGGTCTCGCCCTAACGGGCTTTGCTGATCACGTCCAACCCCATCGGATTCACATTTTAGGAAATACCGAGCTTTCCTACCTCAAGGCGTTACCTCCAAAGAAGCGACAAGAAATCATTAGGAAGATCTGTTCCCTTAAGGTCTCCTGCCTCGTCGTTACGGCAACCCAGAGCATACCCAAATCCCTCATTCGAGAGAGCGAAAAGGCATCCATTCCCCTTTTCAAGACGAGGTTGATGAGCCGCTTTTTCATCGAGCGGGCCACGAAGTTCTTGGAGCAAAAGTTGTCGGCCACGACGAGCGTTCACGGGGTCTTTGTCGATGTATTCGGCGTTGGAGTGCTCATTTTGGGTCGAAGTGGGATCGGAAAGAGCGAATGTGCATTGGACCTCATCACGAGGGGTCATCGATTGGTGGCCGATGACATGGTTCATATTCGAAAGATGCCGACTTCAGGGATCTTCGGCACGGGGTTCGATCTCGTCAAATACCATATGGAGATTCGAGGTCTGGGGATTATCGATATCAGGGGCCTTTTTGGGGTGGAGGCGATTCGGCAGAGGAAGAAGGTCGAATTGGTGGTGGAGTTGGTCGAATGGCAAGCTGATTATGACCGTCTTGGCCTGGAGGAGCAGAAATATACGACATGCGGGGTCGAGCTTCCCATGGTGCGGATCCCCGTAACTCCTGGTCGGAATCTGGCCACCATTATCGAGGTGGCAGTGAAGAATCACCTATTGAAGGGGATGGGTTACCACGCTGTGATGGAGCTGGACAGAAGATTGACCGAAAAGATCGCATCCGAGGGGAGTAGGAATAAGCCAAAAGGGGACGAGATAAAGTGAGGAACTTGAGGATTGTCCTCATCAGCGGTCTTTCCGGGTCGGGAAAGACTACTGCCATCAAGGCCTTGGAGGATATGGGATTTTATTGTGTCGATAACCTCCCCATTGTGCTTTTCCCCACGTTCGTAGACCTGTGCTCTCAATCAGCGGGTGGGATAACCAAGGCGGCACTGGGTGTCGATATTCGAGGAAAAGAGTTCTTGGAGGGATCTCGCCAAATCATTCACCAGCTGCGGGAAGAAGGATATTTGATCGAAATCCTCTTCTTGGAATCCTCCGATGAGATTCTGGTAAGAAGATATCGTGAGACTCGCCGTCAGCATCCGCTGGGCATTGGAAAGTCCGTACTTGAGGGAATTGAGTCAGAGAGGGAGGGGTTGACGATCATGCGGGATATGGCCGATAAAGTAATCGATACATCGGCATTTAACGTTCACGAGCTCCAGGATGCGATCCGGAGATATTTCTCCGACCAATCGAGACTGAGGAAGATGACCATTACGCTCCTCTCCTTCGGATATAGCTACGGCATTCCCCTTGAGGCCGATTTGCTGGTGGATGTGAGATTTTTGTCCAATCCTTACTTTGTCGACGACTTGAAACGGTTGACTGGAGAGGACCCCCAAGTTGCCGAATACGTTTTGAAGTCCGATGAGGCGCGTGAGTTCCTGAGGCGTTTTCGAGAGCTGCTGAAATTCTTGATTCCCTTGTATAAAAAGGAGGGGAAGAGCTATTTGACCATTGCCATTGGATGTACTGGGGGTAGGCATCGATCCATCGTGGTAGCGAATACCGTTGAGGCGTACCTGCGGAAAAACCTCAAAGGGGGAGATGTTATCCTGAGAACAACTCATAGGGACATTGGAAAGGGTTAGGAGAAGGCAGATGGTGGGAATTGTTATCGTTACCCATTTGAAGTTGGGAGAGGAATTACTGGCCGTGGCCGAATTGATCGTGGGGAAGCTCAAGCAGTTCCAGGCCGTTTCCATTAACCCCAAAGAGGGGGTGGAGGAGATTAAAGAGAGGATCTCCGAGGCCATCCGAAGGGTCGATAAGGGGAAGGGAATCCTTATTCTAACGGATATGTTCGGGGGAACTCCTTCCAATATTTGCCTTTCCTTCCTGGGGGAGTGGAAGATCGAGGTGATCACCGGGGTGAACCTGCCCATGTTACTGAAGCTCGCCACCTCCGAGGAGGAAAGGGATTTAGCGGAATTGGCGGATTTCATCAGGACGTACGGTCAAAAGAATATCAATTTGGCTAGCGAGATATTGAAGAAGAATTTGAAAGAAAAATGAACCCGGAGTGAAGACTGGTCTGCCGTAAGAGGGAAAGAGGCCTGAGGTCAGAGGTTAGAGGCGAGAGTGGGAGAGTGTGATAAGGCACTCATTTTGTGGTATGTTAATTTTTTCAAGAGAAAACGCTTACCTCCCTTCGATCCGATGCTCGTGAGGTGATCCGTTCGAAGTGAGCACGCCATGGCGATTGAGATTAGGAGTTTCGTCATCAAGAATAAGTTGGGCCTTCACGCAAGGGCGGCCGCACTGCTGGTTCAGAAGGTGAACCAATTCGCTTGCGACATCAAAATCGAGAAGGACGGCCTAGAGGTGAATGCTAAGAGCATCATGGGGGTTATGATGTTGGCAGCGGCCAAGGATTCGAGGGTAACCATTAAGGCGGAAGGGGCCGACTCTCAACAAGCCTTAAAGGCCTTGGGAGAACTGTTCGAAAATAGGTTCGGGGAAGAATAATGGCCAATCAACAATCTAGTAAAGGAGTGCTGAAGGGAATTGCAGCCAGCTCCGGGATCGTCATAGGAAGGGCTTTCTTGGTGCATCGGGGAAAGATGAGAATTCCCCAGAAGGCCATCGGACCCCCTCAGGTGGCCGCGGAGATAAAACGGTTTAAGAGGGCAATCGAGAGGTCAAAGCGCCAACTCCGAGAGATTAAAGAGAAGATCACGGCGGAAGAGGTGAGAAGACACTTCTTCATCCTGGATGTCCATTTAATGTTCCTGGATGACACGATGCTGATCCAGGATACCATAGAGGTGATTAAGAACCGGAGGATTAATGCCGAATGGGCGTTGGATATCATTATTGGGAAGTTAAACACCGCCTTCGATACCATCGAGGATGAATACCTCAGGGAGAGAAAGAGCGATGTAAATTACGTGGCCCAGAGAATCTTCCGGAATTTGATGGGGAGCGGGCACGATGATTTGGCAAAGATCAAGGGAAATGTTATCGTGGTGGCTCATGATCTCTCGCCGGCCGATACGATCCAGATGAACCTCAATAACGTGGCCGGTTTTATCACCGACATCGGCGGCAGGATCTCCCATACCGCTATCTTATCCAGGTCTTTGGGAATCCCCGCTATTGTGGGATTGGAGACGGCTACCTCCGTGATCAACGGTGGGGATCTTTTGATCATTGACGGATATGGGGGGAAGGTTATCATCAACCCCGATGGGGCGATTTCCGAGGAATATATTGAAAAACGGGAACAGATCAGATTACTTGAGAGGGAGGTGCTCAAGTATGCGACACTACCCGCCGAGACCCGCGATGGCTATCGGATTAAAATGGGAGCTAATATCGAGTTGGTAGAGGAGCTTCCCCTGGCCATCCGCCACGGGGCAGAGGGGATCGGGCTCTATCGGACGGAAATCCTCTACTTGAATCGGGAGGATCTTCCCTCGGAAGAAGAGCAATTTCAAACTTACAGGAGAATCGCTGAGGGGATAGCCCCCAACTCAGCCGTCATCCGAACCCTGGATGTCGGCGGGGATAAATTTCTCTCGAAATACGGGTATGATCACGAGGCTAACCCCGCCATGGGGTTGAGGGCCATACGCTTTAGCATCAAAGAGCCGCACCTGTTCAAGGTCCAGCTTCGGGGGATTTTGAGGGCTAGTGCCTTCGGGAAATTGAAGATCCTGTTTCCCATGATTTCAGGGATTCTTGAGGTCAGGAAGTCCAAGGCAATTCTGAAAGAGGCTAAGGAGGAATTGATGGGGGAGGGGATTCCCTTCGACGAGGGAATCGAAGTCGGGGCGATGATCGAAATTCCCTCGGCTTCCATTATCGCCGATACCCTGGCCCATGAGGTCGATTTCTTCAGCATAGGGACCAATGACCTGATTCAGTATGCCCTGGCCATCGACAGAGTCAATGAACACGTCTCCTATCTTTACGAACCCCTCCATCCGGCGATCCTGAGAATGATAAAGGGGATTGTGGAGGCAGGCCATAGGGCCGGTATCGAGGTGGGGATTTGTGGCGAAATGGCCGCCGATCCCGCTTATATCCTCATCCTCTTGGGAATGGGTCTTGATGAATTGAGCATGACCCCTTTTTATATTCCCCGGGTGAAAAAGATCATGAGAAGGTCGAGCTATGAGGATGCCAAACAGCTTTTGGACGAGGTATATCGATTATCCACTGCTGCTGAGATTGAGGACTACGTGAAGGGGAGGATGGCGGAACGTTTCCCCGATGACTTTACCATCGGTTATTATTGGGACGGAACGGCGTAAATCGTTAGTAAGAGGGAGGATAGTTCCATGGCAATGACTGATTACCTGTTCACCTCGGAGTCGGTAACGGAAGGACATCCCGATAAGGTAGCGGATCAGATTTCCGATGCCGTTCTCGATGCCATCGTCGCCCAGGACCCAAAGGGAAGGGTGGCCTGTGAAACCATGGTGACGACTGGCATGGCAATCGTAGCGGGCGAGATTACGACGAGTTGTTACGTGGATATTCCCGGTATCGTCAGGGAGACCATTAAGGAAATTGGGTATAACGACTCCGCTATGGGATTCGACTGGGAGACATGTGCCGTTATTACTTCTATCGATAACCAGTCGCCCGATATCGCCCTGGGCGTCAATGGAACCCCAGAGCATGACCAGGGTGCGGGAGATCAAGGGCTGATGTTCGGCTATGCATGTAACGAGACGGAGGAGTTAATGCCCATGCCCATCCTCTATGCCCATGGGTTAACCAAAAGGCTGGCAGAGGTGAGAAAGGACGGGACCCTCGATTTTCTCCGGCCGGATGGGAAGTCCCAGGTGACTATTCAGTACGTTAATGGCAAGGCGACCCGGGTGGATGCCGTGGTAATCGCCGCTCAGCATAAGGCGGACATCAGCCGGACGACGTTGGAAGAGGGTATCATGGAGGAGGTGATCAAAAAGGTCATTCCCGAGCATTTACGGGATAAGGGGACTAAGTATTTCATTAATGCCACAGGCCGTTTCGTCGTGGGGGGGCCCATGGGGGATTGCGGCGTAACGGGAAGGAAGATCATCGTCGACAGTTACGGCGGTCAGGGAAGCCATGGAGGAGGATGTTTTTCGGGGAAGGACCCCTCCAAGGTGGATCGAAGCGCATCGTATATGGCGCGGTATATCGCCAAGAATGTCGTTGCCGCGGGTCTTGCCGATAAATGTGAACTCCAGCTGGCTTACGCCATTGGCGTTGCTCAACCCGTCTCCGGGATGATCAATACGGGAGGAACGGGGAAAATCCCACCGGATGAGATTGCCAAGATCATCCTTGAAGAGTTCGATTTAAGGCCGGCCCAGATCATTCAGTATCTGGATCTGCTTCGTCCCATCTTCAAGAAAACGGCCTGCTACGGTCACTTCGGCAGGAATGATCCGGATTTCACCTGGGAGAAGGTTGACAGGGCAGAGAAATTGAGGAAGACGGCGGGATTGTAAGGGAGAGGCAACACGCGAGATGGAACGTATGGGATGGCGCAGAAGTGGATGGGCGCTGAATTCCAAAAGAGGAGATGAGGGTGGATTACGACATCAAAGACATCGACATGGCGGGCAAGGGAAAGTTGAGGGTCGACTGGGCAAGCCAGAGCATGCCCGTTTTGGATGGTATTAGGGAGAGGTTTGAGCGGGATAAGCCATTGGAGGGAGTGAGGATATCGGCATGTCTTCATATTACCACAGAGACGGCCAATTTAGCCAGGGCCTTGAAGGGAGGCGGGGCGGAGGTGGCGCTGTGCGCCTCGAACCCCCTGAGTACCCAAGACGATGTGGCCGCATATCTCGTAGCGGATGAGGAGATCCCGGTATTTGCCATAAAGGGGGAGGATAGCAAAACTTATTACGAGCATATACAGAGGGCTTTAGATCACGGTCCCACCGTTACCATGGATGATGGAGCGGATCTGGTTTCGTCCCTCCATTTCATTGCCTTGGGCAAGTGGGAAAAGCTCTCCCCAGCGGTGAGGAAGTGGGCTGAGGGGTTAACTTCAACGGCGAGAGAGGAGATGGTACGACGTGTCATCGGGGGGACCGAGGAGACGACCACTGGGGTGATCCGGCTTCGCAGCATGGAAACCGGTGGGGTTTTGCAATTCCCCATCATTGCCGTCAACGATGCGGACTCGAAACATTTTTTCGATAATCGGTATGGCACGGGCCAATCCACCATAGATGGCATTATTCGGGCTACCAATCGCCTCATTGCCGGCAGCGTATTTGTGGTTTGTGGATATGGATGGTGTGGAAAAGGCTTGGCCATGCGGGCCAGGGGGATGGGGGCCCACGTTGTCGTGACGGAGGTGGATCCGTTGAGGGCTTTAGAGGCTATCATGGATGGATATCAGGTAATGCCCATCTCGGAGGCAGCGGAAGTGGGTGATATTTTCTGTACCGTTTCCGGGGATGTGAAGGTCATCAGGAAGGATCATTTCTGCAAGATGAAGGAAGGCGCCATCGTAGCCAATTCGGGCCACTTTAACGTGGAGCTGGATTTGGAGGGGTTGGAGGAGATCACCGTGTCCAAAGGGCAGGTCCGGGAGCATGTCGAGGAACATGTGTTGAAGGGGGGGCGGCGGATCTATATCTTAGGGCAGGGCAGACTGATTAATTTGGCTTCTGCAGAAGGCCACCCCTCAAGTGTAATGGATATGAGTTTTGCCAACCAGGCCCTCGTTGCGGAGTATCTGGCTTTACGCGGCCATACGTTGGAAAAGAGGGTTTATCGGGTTCCCGTTGAGATAGATAGGGCCGTTGCTAAGATGAAATTGGAGGCCATGGGGGTCCGGATCGACCAACTGACCGAAGAACAGGAGAGGTATCTGGCGTCATGGGAGCAGGGGACCTAAGGCGTTGACCACGGTCCTATGGAGCCATCCATTGGTGGCGATAATGCCGTAATTGTTTTCGAATCTCTTCCCGCACGTAAAATCCAATGATCGGCCCAGGGCATCGGTAACCTTACCCCCCGCTTCTTCGACGAGAATGGATCCAGCGGCATGGTCCCAGATTTTCTCCCGATAATCGGGAGTCTGAG
>SMTZ1_10002508_pt1 | contig 18489 bp, 17 predicted proteins | sample DeeMarSWOR136_30_FD_25667 | JGI IMG/M metagenome (IMG submission 25667)
AATTATTACAGGCAGTAGCTTCTTTATTACATGGGGATTTGCCTCAACTGCCTAATTATGCTGTCTGCGCTGAGTGCAAGATGGCAGAGTATCCCTGCCTGCTAATTAAAAAAGGACAGCTCTGCCTGGGGCCGATTACGGTGGCCGGCTGCAAGGCTCGATGCCCAAGCTATGGACGGCCCTGCATCGGATGCCGGGGGCCGGTTGAAGAGGCAAACGTTTCTTCTGAGGTAAAGGTGCTTAAGGAAAAAGGATTTACGCAAACTGATATCGAGAACCGACTGCGCACTTTTGCCGGTGCAGCCGACTCTTTGAAAATGGAATCTCTTAAGGAAGCTGCGAATGCATAAGTCAATAGTTATCGACCACCTTTGTCGTGTCGAAGGGCACGGGGGCATAACCGTGGAAATTAAGGATGGTGAGGTTGCAGATGTAAATATGGATATCTTCGAAGGCCCTCGCTTCTTTGAGCCTCTGGTAGTCGGCAGGTCTTACGAAGAAGTGGCCCCGATATTGATGCGGATATGTGCGATTTGTTCTGCGGCACATACGGCAGCTTCCTTGATGGCTGTGGAGGATGCTTTTGGCATCGAAGTTACTCCTCAGACACGGTTATTAAGAGAGCTTTTGGTACATGGAGGCAATATTGAAAGCCACGCCCTGCACTTATTTTGCCTCGCTATTCCTGATTTCTTGGGCTATCCCAGCGCCATAGCATTGGCATCTGATCACCTCCAAGAGGTGAAGATGGGTTTGGAATTGAAAAAGTTAGGCAACACCATCCAGGAGACAATAGGGGGTCGAGCCATCCATCCTGTCAATGCTATAGTAGGTGGTTTCGGGAAATTGCCGGGTAGCGATGAATTGAGAGGACTAAAGGAGCAGCTGAAGCAGGGACTGGAACAAAGCCTGGCTGGTTTTGATTTGGTATGCAGCCTGCAAGTACCGGATTTCTGCACCTCGCCCAACCTGTTTGCCGCCCTTTCCTTTAACGGAGGAGGCTATAGCTTATTCGGTGACAAAATATGCCTGTCGTCGGGAGACAGCAGGGCCATCAACAGGTATAAGGAAATCTGTAATGAGGGTGTAGTTGCGCATTCTCACTCCAAACAAAGCCTGTTTAAAAATAAGCCTTTCGCTGTTGGGGCCTTGGCGCGAATCTCTCTGAACGGTCGCAAGGTTTCCGGTCAAGCCGGAGGAGTCATAGAGAAGTCGGGTCTTGATATACATTCGGATAACATGCTCTACAATAACGTCGCCCAAGCGGTCGAAATGATTTACTCGATAGAGCATTCGATAGACATTATTGATGAACTGCTCAGGCTGGGAATAAAGGAAGAAAAGCTGGCGGAAGTTAAGGTCCGGGCCGGCACGGGAACCGGTGCCGTTGAAGCCCCGCGCGGTACCCTTTACCACAGTTATAGCTTTGACGAAGCAGGCCGGCTTACAGAAGCCGACGTTATCACTCCAACGGCTCAAAATTTGGCCAACATTGAGAAAGACCTTCGTGCTTCGGCCAAAAATCTAATTGGTGAGACACAGGATTCTTTAAGCTCGAAGCTGGAGATGGTAGTGAGGGCCTATGATCCATGTATATCATGTGCTGTCCATTTAGTGGAGGTAAACTTTAAGTGAGCACAATCCCCTCAGAAAAGAAGATGGATATATCCCGTGGGAGTATCACGATTTTTGGAGTGGGAAATCGGCTTCTCGGTGATGAAGGGATAGGACCAAGCGTCATAGACAACCTCTCCAGAATGCACTTGCCGCCCTACGTGGATATTGTTGATTGTGGATGCGATTTATTGGATTTTATGTCCCATATAAGTAAACCACAAAAAATAATTATCATTGATGCTGTCCGTGCAGGGGGGAAGCCCGGTGAGATATATAGGTTTAACTACAGCAAATTGGCAACCATGAAGGATGAAACACAATCCGGTCATCAGATGGGAACAATCGCTGTTATTCGATTATTGAAGTCGGTATATCCTATCCTGGCAGATTCCGAGATTACTGTTATTGGTATAGAGCCTAAGACATTAGAACTGGGTAACAATCTGTCACAAGAAGTTACGGAAAAGATTGCTGATATAACAAGGTTGGTGATTGAAGAAATATCTCCACAGTCTTCAACTTGTCGGGAAAAAATTAGAGTGTTACAGACTGGTTTTATACCGGTTTTTTTCAACCACAAGAGCACCACTCCTCGCATAGGCCAGGTTCCGGAACAACCCACATGGATGCAGGAAAAGCGCAAAGCTATATTTATCAATTAGGCTCTAGTCAGCGAGTGACTATTATCGTTCCTCGGCCTGCGAGCCTTACCTGCGTCTGGAACCTGGCCAACATTTAAAACAAATCCGTCTAATGTGATGGGGCTACTTCATAAGAAAGGACATATTATCTCCGAATTAGAGGTATCATATTATTAAGAACGAAATGACGAAGAACAGACACGAACACAAATCAGTGGCTAAAATACCCATAGCAACTGCCATATAGAAGGGGAACAAATGATTACTTCAAGTATATTGGTTATTGATGATGATCCGGAATTTGTTGAGATTATGAAAACCGTCCTTGAGACAAAGCAATACAGTGTGAGCTGCGCCTATAGTTCAGATGAGGGATTTGCAAAACTTGAGGAAGATATCCCTGATGCTATCCTGCTCGACATCATGATGGGAAGGGGTGCGGAGGGATTTATTTTTGCAAGAAAAATAAGAAAAGAGCCTCGTTTTGCCAAGATACCAATCCTGATGCTGACATCTATGCGGGAACAGACAGGATTTGATTTCCCCGGCGAGCGTATACACCCTAAATTCCTCCCCGTGGACGAGTATATGGAGAAGCCTATTGACCCCCAAGTCCTTCTCGACAAGATTGAAAAGCTGCTTGCCAGGAAACATGCAGTTTGATTGTACCGGCGTTTTATCAGCAATTGCACAATATGCTGTAAAATCCATGCGTCTTAACTGAAGTATTTAAGTAAGAGACTAAACCACAAGACACCCTTCTCATAAGTCGCAAAAGGTCGGAATTCTTCGCCAAAACCTTGACACCAAAATGTCTCCACACATGTTGATTTTGAGTCAATCGAGTCCCCAAAAATGTTATTTTATGGCTGAATAATAAATATTTATTGAAAAATGCAGGATTCAAAGTATTATGTTAAGATGTTTTAAAGATTCGATAGTAAGGAGTTAACAGATGTGCAGATTTGCCAATAAGCGGCGTGTTGTTTTGTATGTTTCGATTTTGCTAATATCGTTCACATCCTGTAGTCCAAAACTGGAACTGGATGAGCGGGTTACAGCATATCAAGAGGCGCATAACAAAGGCAATGTTAAAAAAGAGCTATCTTTTTTTGCAGAAGACGTAAAGTTCGAGTTGGTTGGACAACGTAAAATGGAAGGTAAAGCGTTGTTGCGGAACTTTGTTGAATCGGATGCCACACTTAATAGCCATCTAATTTTTACAGACGTAAAGGTTCATAACAACAAAGTGACGTGCAAGGTTACAGAGAAGAATGATTATTATAAGCTTGCCGGAATTGACGCCCTAAATTATGAATACCGTGAATTCACTTTTGAAAAGGGATTGATAACAGAGATGAGGTCTCAGCTTACCGAGGAAAGCGCCAAGGCATTGCAGGATTTTGGAGCGTCCTTTGCGGAATGGGCCATGGAAAATCGACGAGATAAGTTGGTTGAATTAAGGCGCGAAGGTGTTGTTAGTAAGGACAATGTCGGTGAGTGGTTGGATTTGTTGCGAGCGTGGCGAGAAAGAATGGAACAAAAGGAGCAGGAAGAAAGCGAAAAAGAGGAACAATAAGATCTATTTGGTCGAAGTAGTCTTGTTAGAAGTTGTACACGGAAGCCCTGTCTTCTGATTTGCAGTTTCTAATTCTTTTTTATAATAAGTTTTGCGAATCTTCGTTTGCCGACCTGGATGACCATACCGTCGGTGGGAGTGATTTGAGAGTTAGGATCGTTGGCTTTATTTCCGGCAATAGTAACTGCCCCCTGAGCAACCATGCGTTTTGCCTCACCGCCTGTTTCGACGAGTTTACACAATAATAACAGCTGCTTGACTGTAATAGCAGTGTCGGCTATAGGCATCTCCTGGATTTCATCAGGAAGTTGGCCCTGCGCGAAGACTTTGTCAAATCCGGCGGCAGCTGTGTCGGCTGCGGCTTTATCGTAAAACTGGGAGACAATGGTTTTGCCAAGCAGTACTTTTGCTTCTTTGGGGTGCGTTCTATCTGGATTTACAAGTTCGGCGATTTTTCTGGTTTCAAGGTTAGTCAGCAACATAAAGTAGTTTTCCATCGTATCATCGGAGATGCTCATGACCTTGCCAAACATGTCATTCGGCTCATCGGTTACGCCAATGTAGTTGTCTTTCGACTTGCTCATTTTTTCCTTGCCATCGAGGCCGACAAGTATGGGCATGGTCATTACAATCTGGGGGCTCTGTCCTGAAATTCTCTGAATGTCTCTTCCGACCAGGTTGTTGAATGTCTGGTCTGTGCCACCCAATTCTACGTCACTTTGTATCATAACCGAATCGTAGCCCTGCATGAGGGGATATAGAAATTCATGGATGCCAATGGGGTCGCCTTTTTTGTATCGCAGTTCAAATGTGTCTCTTTCAAGCATTCGTGCTTCAGTCATATTGCTCGTGAGCTTGATGATATCGGCTAATCTCAAGTCCGAAAGCCATTCGCTGTTGTGTCTGATTTCGAGTTTTTCATTAGATGTGTCGAGGATTTTGCCTGCTTGTTCGAAGTAAGTTTTTGCGTTTTGTTCGATTTGCTGTGTTGAGAGCATAGGCCGGGTTTCGTTTTGACCTGAAGGGTCGCCGATTCGGGCGGTATAGTCTCCGATAATCAGGACGGCCTTGTGGCCGAGGTCCTGGAATTGACGCATCTTTCGCAATACAACGGTGTGGCCAAGATGGATATCCGGTGAGGTTGGGTCCAGGCCGAGCTTGATTCGTAGCTGTCTGCCTGTTTTGGCCGCTTCGGTGAGCTTGTCCTTTAGTTCTGCCTCTCTGTAAATTTCGACCGTACCGCGTTTTAGTAATTCAATTTGTTTTTTCCAATCCATAATTTTATCTACCATCCCGGGTCGGGCCTGACTGATGCTTTGAGGCCTTTTGACCCTACAATATATAGTGGGCTTGTTCCGAGGGGGACGGAAAGTGATTTCGTGCGGATTTTGTGAAACGGTACGAACCTTCGCGTCCCGTAGATATCGTAAATGTTCAGTCCCTTATCGTTGTTTGCTCGTACGTAAGCGTAGGGCTTTGTGCTCCAGGCCACAATTGTATCCTGGTCGCTTGTCTTGTCGGTAAAGACTACAGCGTAAATCTCCGGCCCGAAGACGTCGTTGCGCAGCCATGTTTTTTGTTCGAGCATTCTTGTCATAAAAGAGAATGCGTAATAAGAGTATTTCGGTGTTAAGTCGTTTCGGAGAAGACCGACCATATCGGCCTGGTCGAATTGCCGGGTGCCTGTGTCTCTGAGGGTCCACCAAAAGACCTTTTCGATTTTTCGCGAGGCAATTGCGAGGACATGGAACCGGACTACGAGGTCGGCCTGACGAGTTTCCAGTGTGCCATAAGGATGGATATGGCTGTTCCAGCAGATTTCGGTGATCCAGATTGGTTTTGGGCTGCCGAATTTTTTCATTACTTTAGTAAACTCATCGGTTTGCTCGAGGAAACTCATTTTGACAAGCGGGTAATCGGTTTTTAAGTCATGACGGTGCCAGCTCTTTACGTATTGGTCGAGCTCCCACCAGTCGAAAGGTTCTTCGGGGGCTGATGGAGGGCGGTAAGGATGAAAACAGGCAATATCAAAGCAGTCATGAGGTACGAGGTTCAATATTTTCTCGGCCCAGATGACATCACAAAACGCCATATTGAGGCCCAGAACTTTGGCATCTGGATTGGCCTGGTGAATTGCCTTACCTGCGGCGGCGAGGAGACGGGCGTATTCGACGGGCGTTCCCTTCCAGAATCCTCCGTTCGGCTCGTTCCAGATTTGCCAGTATTTGACCTTACCTGCAAAGTGTTTTACGGTTTGCCTGACAAAATTGCAATATGCTTCGACACCTTCCGGCGTTCGCGGGTCGTGGAAGCCGGGAGCATAGGCCAGATTTCCGAAGAGCAGTAGGCCGTACTTGCGGCATAAGTCTACCAGCCGGTCATAATCCTGGAATTGGTATTGGCCTTTCTCTTTTTCGATGCGTCGCCAGGTGAAGTCCTGCCTCCCCCACTTGATCCCTGCTTCCTGCATTTTTTGTAGTATGGCTTCAAGGTTCGGGGTGTGGGGCTGGAAAGCGGTATTGATTCCAAAGGGCGAGTCTTGCAGGAGGTCATCTGCAAAGAGGTGGGGGGGCAATGTCACGTGAAAAGAGCTCTGTGCAGTTGGAGAATCGGCTTCGCAGAGGGAAGTCGAGGCTATAAATTGTATCAACACTACAGCAGATATAATCAGTAAAGAAAGGGATTTTTCTCTATAACTTCCAGACGAGCATATTTGAGTGTCGCGTTTTAAGAGTTTAACCTGTTCTGCAAACTTTTCTGTCATATCTTTTTCCTTGCAACTTCAGGATTTCTAATAAACCAAATTATAAAGGATTCTCGGTGGACAGCCAAGAGTAAAGCAACTGATTACGTATCAGGGCCGCACCCATAGATTGGTTTGAGATTTTCTTCGAACAATTGTTGAGATAATATGTCCAACCAGAGCACCAATCCCAAATACAAAAAGACCGGTCAAGAACAAGCCAAAAAACACGCTATATCCACCACTGATCAAACCAATCCGCCAAGGAATATACCAAACAGTTAGAGAGATAAATATCAAAATCCACGCAGGGACATTATTTTCACCTCGACCAGCTATCTCACAGTAAGCAGCTACATACAACACAGCTATTAAAGCTACGTATGCAATTGTAGAAATGATTCCGAACTTTAACTGCCATGACATTTTGCCTCTTCGACACATAACGATACTCCTATTTGCCGGATACGCCGCCGGAGACGATAAATGACATTGCCTGTGAGCTGTCAATATCCAGCGGTTGGACCGAATCCTTTTTAAAAAGCAGGACGTTGCCTGCGAAATTGTATGACTGGGGCAGATACACGGCGACATAATCCGTCAGGCCGAGGTTTTCCAGGGTCTGGCTTGTAACAAAACCCAGCACTTTTGCGTCGCCGGATCCGAGTGAGGCGATGACAGGTTTATCGAACTTTTTTTCCTCGCCGGCGAAGGCTTCAACGATGTCTTTGATGGAACCATAGAGAAGTTTCACAAGAGGGAGCTTTGTAAAGATATTTTCCACGATTCCGAATAATTTTTTACCGAGAAAGTTCGAGGCGATGAGGCCGATAACGAAAATAGCTGAAATTGTCGCCAGGATACCCAGCCCAGGGATAGGTATTCTGAGCAGGTCGCGAAAGACTCTATCCAGGCCGGTAAACGCCCACAGAAGTATAAAAACAGTTACCAGAATGGGTACACAAATTAACAGGCCCCTGAGGAAATACTTTACAATCGTTCTCATTTTAAGACTCCTGAATGAATTTTTTAGTTGAGGAATTTCAAGTATATATAAATACCGTGTCCTATGATGGTAGCGAATGGAATAACCAGGACTTTCAACGTGTTGACGGCTGTGTCTGCCCGGATGGTTCCGTTTTCCATTATTCTGGGATTACCCGGCAGGTTGGCGAGCATGACGGCATAGGAGGGATGCGTGGAGTCGTAAAGTAATGGCTCTTCTGTCTGGTCTTCGAGCTTTGCCGTGTCGTGTGTTTTTGCGATGGCTTCGTATGTCATACCTTCGGGAGTGTTGAATTCAAATGTCAGTTTGTAGACGGGCTTGTTATTGACTTTAGTATTTGTTTTTTCCTTTGATTTTAACCTGCCTGTGGTTTGTTCGCCAAGTGCAAGCAATCGGTTCGCTTTGACGCCCTTTCTGATTCCAATAGTGATGAAAAATATTCCAATCAGTGGGAAAGTCACGATGCTGAGTCCGAAAAATCCTATTGGTTTTCTGCGCATACCTTTGATACGTGAGACCTGTGGATTGTCCTGGAGGTGCTCAACGGTGACTGTCTGTCCCTCATCAAATTGTTTGCCTGTATTGAAAGAGACGCCTTTATATTCTGCGCCGTCGGTGCCTGTAAAGGCATAATGAATCGCATAAACGGGGGTGTCTTCGCCGTGTTTTGAACTATCGATACTGAATCTGGTTTTTTTGCTGTAAATTACTGTGCCTTCAGCTGTATTAATCTGACCTCGAAAGTGATACCAGCTTGTGAGGTCTGCATTTGCTGTAAACATCCATACGAAAACGAGGCCAAAACCTAAGAAGATCCAGCCGAATTGATTGAGAAATCCGCCCAAAAGGACTCTGATGCGGACCAATAAGGGGACGTCCCTCGGCGGCCCCGCAAGGTTAAGGATATCACGAGCTGCCATTATTGTTTCCTTTCCTTCTCATGTGCTTTATTGGCCTCAATTTTGTTCCAGGACAGAATCACGGTCAGTAAATATAGAATGAGAGCCGCAATGATAGCAATGAGACATAAGAATTCCAACTGTTGTCCTGTTATTATCCTCCATAAAGGAATTGACTTATATGGCCAAAACAGGTGTACGTCCGGGTGGTAAATGCTGTCGATTACGACGTGCAGCCAGACGCCGAGGATTCCGGAGACAAGCATCTTCCAGAGGCCGGGCTTGTAGGGTATGCGGAGTATTTGCATTATCTTTTTGAAGACATTTCGCATCGGCCAGGCTGCCAGTGCCCATACAATTCCTGCTGTGGTTCCTATTAGGAGTGTGTGGACATATCTATGGATGGGGTAACCAAGACGGAATTGTGATATGATTAGCACTTCCAAGTCGACTATTACATTGGCCAGGACAAATACAGGAATATCGAGCCACCTTCTCAATACGAGGCTAATGAAGCCACTCGGTCCAAAATGATATGGAGTAAATGGCATGTTTACAGTGCTTGGTCAGTAATGGCGTTCCAAGTGTAAGAAATCTGTTCCTGGGCTGATATAACTTGTTGATATTCAATCATATTTTATTAGCTTTGGACTAATTATTTTTGTTCTTTGATTCTGTCTCCAAGAACCAATTTACGGTTCTTGCAACAGTTCGTTTAATACGGTCCATAGTGGCCAAAAATAACAAAACTTCCACGCAAATAAACATGAGTAAAAGCAGATATAGCTTTTTTAGTAAGATTAATAAAATTAGGAAAAGGCAATTCTCATTGAAAAGTTCGGGATAATGTAGAATGTAAGAACAAACGAGTACAAGAATTGTGAAAAGAAGGCCAACGCCGAGGTTTTTAGCAAATCTTTCTTCAGCATTAATTTTTGGCATGATTTGTGTGGCGTACGGGTGGGCAAGCCTTGCGCGTTCTCGTAACCAATCGAGAATAGCCCTCTTTGACTTTTCGTCAGCTTTCAACATTTCTTCTAGGCATTTGAACCTGCTGGACTCTTTAATTTCGCTGAATACATTTAGATCATTAACTCGTTTATGCAATTGTTTCCAACCATAGGGAATACAGAGAAATGAAGTTATCATGTTAGTGAAACAGTCCAAAATCAAACCAGTTGCGTAGGCCAGAATGACAAGAAAAAGGGTCCCTAAGAAATTGAATTTCTGAAAATCTACAAGTTTTAGGTTTATGGCTGACCAGATACCCAATAACGTTATAGCGCCTGGAGTAAAACGACATATAATGTCAAAATAAATTTCAGGAATTAATGTGGAGATACCCGATACAGTGTCTTTTAGTTCTTTGAGATCATTAGACATTGACGTCTCCCTGATATATGGAGCTATGACGATTTACACAATAGATTACAATTGTATAGTTTGAATTCTTTAATTTAATTGCTGATCTACCGGATCCTTTATTTGCAACTTCTTTACAGAGTCACAGGCCAGATGCTTCGCTTTGCTCAGCATGACGGCTCAAATATTATCAGCTTATGTTAGATTACTTTGTGGCGTTAGTTGTGTCAAGTTTTGAGAAGTTAGTGCATGAAAAAACCGCCCTAGATGAGCGGTTTTAGAAGCGGAAAGAGGCAAGCGGATTTTTTAACATAGGGCTATATAGCTCATGATTGCGAGAAACAATATGCGCCTTTTGTTAATAGTAAACGGAAGCCATGTATTGTAATAAAATTTCGTCATCGCCCTTCTTGAAGCCAGAACTTTTTGAATTCTTATTATCTTAATACAGAGTTATTATAACCGAAAAGGGCATAAAAAAGCAAGTAAAAATACATTTGGTAAATGCAAGTCCTTTTTATTAAAGCCATTACGTTTCAAGAATACCGCAATTTTTTTTTCGCGTATATTAGCTTGCCGAGATTGGCAAACATCCCGAAAAAACAGATATTACAACCAGCGTTGATTATCGGTCTTTGACGCATGGCCGATAGCAAAGATATATAGAACTAAACAGCATGAACTATGCTAATTTGTTTACTGCTTCAGCTACGAGCCGGCCAATTGGCAGATTCTGCGGGCAGCGGGCTTCCGCACGGCTGTAATTCATAGTAAGTAGTTTATTTCTTACATTGCCGGGAATTTGAACAAAGAGTTCTCTGGCCCTGTCCCGGTCGCCGTAGCTGTTGTAGTACATCAAATATCGCATAATGTCACTTACGTAAGGGGTGTCAGGCAATGCGGAGTCGCAGATGTGCGCGCAGCCGGCACAATAACCGGTGCAGGTTGCGTGGGCATATTCCTTGAAAATGTCCATGTCCGTCTGAGTAAGCTTTGTTTTATCCAGGACGGCGGCGACGTTTTTAGTTAAGACGGCGACGTTTTCCATCTGAACGGGAGCGGCACTTATCCTTTTGTCCTGCAATACGAGCTTAATGGCAGCCTGCTCCGGGCTGAAGCCTTGCTGTATAAAGTTTTTGACGAGCTTTTTATCCGCTTCAGTTTCAATTTTTAGTTTGAATCTCTTAATGGTCGTTCTGCCCGTGGTTTTCATGGCTATAATTGCAATCCCGGCTTTGTGGCACGCTTCAATGGCATCCATAAGTTGATCATCCTGCATTAAGCGGAAGTTGTAACTTGTCATAATAGCGTCGATCCAGTCGAGCTTGGCAGCAGCGGCAAGGCAGTTGGCCATATTTTTATGCGTGGTGAAGCCGAAGAAGCGTATTAGCTTGCGTTTCTTCGCACTTTCGGCCCATTGTTTTAGCTCATTTGTAAATTGGCCGGGATCGGTTGCTCCGTGCGGTGCATAGTACAAGTCAATGTATTTCGTGTTCAGTCTTTGAAGAGATGTCTGAAGCCGTTTTTCAACATCGGCGACGGTTCTTGCACCGGAAGCCTTTGTGGCCAGGAACAGGTCTTTTCGGACTTCCGGATTCCTGGCAAGGAATGTGCCGATACCGAGTTCGCTGTTCCCACCTGCATAATTATGTGCTGTGTCCCAATATTTAACACCCAGCTTAATGGTGTTCCTTAGAACGACCTGGCTGTCAATAAGGTTGAACATTGTCCCGAGGCCCAGACAGGGGACCTCGACGCCGGTTTTGCCGAGCTTTCTTTTGGGCATTTTGGGTGAGCCAGATTCCTGCTTTTTATTTTCATTATTCGGTCTGGCCGGGGTGGTGGTGGTTAGAACAGAACCGAGGCCCGCAGCGGCAATAGTGCCATTGCGTATAAACTGTCGGCGAGTTAGTTTGTTATTGTTTGTATTTTCCATCGCATATTTCCTTTCCTGGTAGGTTTATGAGGTAGTTTTTGGTATCTGCCGGACGAATTAATGTTGCTGCTCTGTTTTTCCATACGCTATATCATTTTTGTGCATTAGTGCCTCCATGCCTGTATATATTATTGCAAAATCTCTGTTTGGTTCAAGTTTATTTATTGTTAGCCCACGTATAAGCGCAAAATGCCATATATGTTGTGTTTCATAAGATTAGATTTAAAAGGACTAACGCTTGAGCAGCAGTTTTCTGTCCATACTTCGTGTTTCGCCTTCGGCGGAGATTCTAACGGCTTTTTTGCCGCTGACAGGGCATTCGTGTTCGCAGACGCCGCAGCCTATGCATTTTTCAATATCCACATAAGGTCTCTGAAGCCGAACCTGAATTTCAATTTTACTGTCGGCAGATGTGATTTTTTCAAATTTCTCATCAGTAGAAATTGTGATAGTGTTCTGTGTGTTTGCGACGATTTTGGCGCGAGAACCATCTTTAACGCTGCAATAATAATCGCCTGTGGCGAATGTCTCAGGGACGATGGGCGTTTCGACTTCTATAGTTTTACCAACAGCACTTTTTACTGTTAAAATTCCGTTTCTTACGGTATTGAAACATTCTTCTGTATATATTGCCTTGGGACTGACGGGACAATTTTCCTCACATACTATGCAGGGCTTGTCCATTGCCCAGGGCAGGCACCTGTTTCGGTCAAAGAAAGCGGTGCCGAGTTTGATTGGCCCGGCGTCGGCGAATTCATCCAGTCCGTGTTTTTCAGCAAGGGTAATCGGCTTGATGGCTGAGGTTGGACAGACCTGTCCACAGGCGACGCAGTTCAATTGGCATCCGCTCGAACCGATGCGGTTATTGAGGACAGGTGTCCAGAGATTTTCCAGACCTCCTTCGATGCCGCCCGGCTGCAGGACGTTTGTAGGGCAGATGCGCATGCACTGGCCGCACTTGATACATCTTTTTAGGAATTCCTTTTCCGCAAGTGCACCGGGGGGGCGAATGATTTTATGATACCAGTTCTCTCCCAGCTTATTGCCGAGCCTGACAGCCGGTACTGTAACAACGCCGCCGGCGAGTGAAAGCACAAAGCCTCTGCGGGAGATATCAGGATTCGTGATTTCACCTGCGAGGGATGGTTTAGTTTGGTAGCTAATCAACTCGTCTTTGCAATCCTGGCGGCAGTTGAAACAAAGGACACATTCACTAATCCTTATGTTGCCGCTGGGTTCACAGCCGCCTTCGCAGGAGCGATCGCATAATTTGCAATTGGAGCATTCAGCCTGATTTTTTCCGATGCGCCAGATAGCAAACCTTCCGAAGATGCCAAACAATGCGCCGAGGGGACAGATGAACCTACAGTAGAACCGGGGTATAACGAGGTTGAGAAGGACCGCTGTGAAGAAAATAAAAAGAATGAGCCAGCCTGCCTCATAAAAGCGCGGTGTTGTCGAGATAATATTTACGCCTCTATCGGCAATGGATAGTAATGACTGAAAAGAACGGGTTATTAAAGGTATGGGATCGAGCAGGCCTGTTTGGAGAGTGGCTGAAATGGATGGGAAAGCGGCCATAGATAAGAGTACAATGAGGATGATGTATTTTATGCACTGTGCCTTTCGATATGTATTAAGTTGTATTTTTTTGGCGAGCTTTGTTTTTCGATGTGCCAAATATCCAACGAAGTGATGGAGTGAACCGAATGGACAGACCCAACTGCAAAAGAATCGGCCGAATATTATGGTCAGTATGACGGTAGCAAGTGCCCACAGGAGAGGCCAGTAGAGTTTGTGAGTGGTTAAGATAGTTCCAATTGCAACGAGTGGGTCGAGCTGCAGGAACCAGTTTATGGGCCAGGCACGAAACTGCCAGAATTTTTCTCCTATGGTGGCGACTATGCAGAACCAGGCGAAGAGCGAGAAGAAGAATGCCTGGCTTATGCGCCTGACTGTTACAATTTTCATAATCACACTTTCAAAGCTGTGAAGGTTTTCGATTTACAGTGGTCGAGTGATTTCCATTTATTATTTTTTAATCTTTATTTTTCCAAGATAGTACCAGCCGTCGTCCTGCTTGCCCGAAATGGCGAGTTTAACTTTGGGCTTATTGGACTGCGGGTCGATAATACCGATTTGCAGGTAATATTCACCGATAGGCATATCAGCAGAGACAAGAACAGTGTCGTCATAGAGATTGTCGCCCGGCAGCCAGGTTGTAATATCGGCGTTGGTTAGCAAGATCTCGGCTTTTTCATCATTTTTTAGGCGAAGTGCGAGAGGGAATTTTTTATAACAAGGCGCAACGCCCTTATTGTCCCACCAGGAAGTGAAAGACAGCTTGCTGTTTGGATTCACCACCGAAGGGTAAGTAAACTTGCGGAGGACAAATCTGTATCCCATTTTACCAAGCCACCTGTTGACGGCGGGCCACCATTCTTTCGGGACAGGTGAGGACTTGGCGTTGAATGAGGAGATATGCCATTTTAGAGATTCGTCGATTGTATAATCGACGTCCCAGCCCATGTCTTTCCAGTGCTGCATCACCCAGCATACCTCCAGTGTCACGGGGGCTTTTTCCCAGGCGTCCTTGACACCAAAGTTGATGATTGCCTGGGGATAATAATCGTTCATGTGGGACCAGGTTGGGCTGAATCCCCCCATATCGCCGAGACAATCGACCCTCCAGCCGACGTCTGCTTTCGAGAGGGCGTAGCTGTTTGTTTTTTTATCGGTCAGGAGCATGACAAGAGGTGTTTTCTTAAAGGAATCGATATAGGCGTCGACCAGTGCCTGCCTTGTTTTATCTGTCAAAAGGGCCGAGCCTGCACCTTCACCCCATGCCCCGACAATCGAAACATCGACGCTTTCGAGGTCAGGATGGCCGTCATAGCGTTTACCAAGGATTTTTATCATCTTTGTAAAGTGTTTAACATATCGAGGGTCTTCAGGGTCGACCTGCCATTTCTTCACAGGCAATTCTTTTCTCTTGCCGACCATCGCACGATACCAGCCGGGGACATCGTTTTGCGTTCCCGTGCCGTACGGTGCGATGCGCAACATAAGGGTCTGTTGTCTCTGGCGAGCCGTTTCGAGGGCTTTATCTATTAGGTCCCATCGATACTTTCCCATATTTGGTTCGATGAACTTCCAGTATATTCGGAAATACGCTATGGTTGTCATCGGATAGTTTTTGTTTTCCAGATTGCCATCAAAATCCTGATACACAATGGGCTTGCCCTCGGTCCAGCCTTTACCAGGATTTAGAGTGTCGCCGTTAAATCTTTGAAAGGTCATAAAGCCGATACCGGGATTGGTGAGGATGTCGTCGATTTCCGTTGGACGAACCGTTATGGTTTCCTGCGCAAAGGCCGGGCCGGTTAATATGATTGTTGATAGGATTATGATTAGACGTGATATATGCACGACAGCTTTTCCCTCTACTTTATTTGAGTCTGTAATTCTTATTCGTCATATATGATTACTGTTTCATAAAAGGTATTACACTGTTCCCATTTTCGGCTTAAGTGCTTGATAGTCGGTTGTTCCTGCGCCGGCGGCCTCGGCCTTTGCGAGATAAGGCAAGTCTGCTGATTTCAGATTTAAAAGGGAGCATCCGAAAGAATCGGCAGCGACCATGTCACAGCTTGCAAACAGGGTGTTTGCCCGTTTCAAATCCGACACGGAGCCGCCGGTTGGGCCGTTGGTCATCATAACTTCAGTACCGTCGAGTATGACCAGGGTCGGTTTTACCATCATTGCAAGCTCGGCGATGATGGTGTTAATGTCCTGGTGAAAGATATTGCGTCTTCCGCCCAACAGGCCGTAGAAGTTTTTCATTGTCATTGAAGCACCGGCCCTGGCGTGGTGTTTTACCGGTGCGATGCCAATCAGTTTGTCCACGTTTTCAAAGGGCTTATAGAAAACGGGCCAATTCTTTATGAGTTTGCCGCCCTCAAGGGAGGTGTGCCTGAAGTGATATTCTCTTGGCAATATGACTTTGGCGCCGGCCTGGCTTGCAGCTTTGCCAATCCCGCTCAGCGTGAAGCAGCTCGCCGGGTCATTAATCGGATTGTCAGTAACGATAACCTGTGCAGCACCGGCTTTGTAGCACAGCGTTACGACCTGGGCCACGAGTTCAGGCTGGGCTGTGGCCCCCAGCATTGGGGGTGATGCAAATGCAACGTTCGGCTTTATTGCGACCATTTCACCTTGCCTGACGAATCTTTCTATGCCGCCGAGCAGCTCTATCGCTTTGGCAACGGTTTGTTTTCTGTCAGGGCCTTCGACAATGCTTATAGTGTCACCGGCTTTGTGTGGGATGGAGAAGTCAGGTAGAGTAACCAGGTCTTTGCTTTTTGCACTGTACCTTGATGGGCCTTTTGTGTCATAGAGCAAGAAAGAGAGGGTTCCCGCGGCGGCGATAGAAATTGCCGCTTTACCGGTGCGGGTAAGAAACTGCCTTCGCCCGAGATTTTTATCTTTTTGTTCAGTCACTTGTTCGGAATTTTTCCCATTTCACGGAGTTTATTAAGGATCATTTTTTCCACTTTGGAAGCAAGTTGTGGATTTTCAGCTTCGTGAATGCCGAAAACGAATGGCCCTGCAACGGTTACTATTTCCAGTGTCCCGTAGAAATCGACATACTTGACGTTCGGATTATTTGACGGAGCCTCTTCACCGCCGTTTTCAATCAGGAATTTATGGTAGCTCTCAAAAGATTTGATCGCTTCGGCAGCGGAGTCTTTTCTGCTGAGAAATGCAGTGATTATTTCGTCATCAAATTTGTATTGTGCAGTAAAGATGTCAGTGAATCCCTCAAAGCCAAAGGCACTTTCCAGATATAATTTGTGGCTGCCGGCCACAAGATTTTCTTCTGGAAAAAAACTTAACTCAGGGATTTGGGTGTTGACATTGATGGGTAAATTCATCTGAATCTTTTGGGCGGTTTCCATCATTGCTTTGAACAATTCGTCCGATTTTGAGGAGGCGATAAATTCGACATAGTATTTGCCGTGGACAAAATACGGTGCATCGTTGGTTCTATAACCGAATTGCATATCAGGCAGAAACTCGACATCGGGCCTTCTTTGTACGCTGTAAACTGAAAATGCGTTTTTGATGCCCTCCATATCAAATATGAAGAGCTCCATCCAAAGACTTTCATCGTTTTTGTTCACAAATCGGGCTGTTGAGAGTTTCACGAAGCCGGATTCGATATAAAGCGGGGCCTTTCCGTTAATTTTTTCGTACAGATTGTCGGCGAGATAGGTTTCTTCTGAAAGTTTTTGGTAGTTGGCAGGGTTTAGGGAACTTATTGATATTGTATCTGTCCCCGATGTCGAGATGGTTGCGCCTACACCAAATCGAGTCATATCATAGTCGGATTGTGTTAACAAGATTGTGATTGTGATAATTATAAGAACCGCCAGCAGGGAGAAGCTCACGACAGATTCGAGTTTTTTGGGTTTGCCTTTAGTCGAATCCATAGCTGACTCCAATAAGAGCTATTTGCCTGTTAGAAATCCTTTACGGTAAAATTCTAACAGTGTTTGCTTGACCTTAAGGTATGGGCGAATTATAGTTTTCGTTTAAATTGTTGTCAATGTTGGAAATTTAGGGTTCTGAGAAAATGCAAAAGATAAGAATTGCACTGGCCCAGATATTTTGCCTTGATGGTGATCGATCGGGCAATTTTGTCCGTATTGAGAATGCGATTCGGGAAGCCAGGGCCGGAGGGGCGGATATTGTTTGTTTTCCTGAGACGGTTATTTTGGGCTGGGTAAATCCTGATGCACACAAGAGGGCATTTCCGATTCCAGGTGAAGATTCTGAACGTTTTTGTGAATTGGCAAAAAAGTATGAAATTTATCTATGTGCCGGATTGGCTGAAAAAGATGGAGCAAAGCTGTATGATTCGGCCGTTTTAATTGACGAAAAAGGGCGGATTTTAGTTAAACACCGTAAGATAAATATATTGACGGAACTGATGAGTCCACCTTATACGCCGGGAAACGGAGTGAATGCGGTTCAAGCTGTATTCGGCAAAATTGGACTGCTTATTTGTGCGGATACTCATGAAGATGAAATTTTGGAGCGTATGGCCGATCTGAAACCGGATTTGCTGCTGGTTCCATACGGATATGCAGAGAAGGAGAAGAACTGGCCTGAACATGGCAAGGAACTTGAGAGAGTAGTTACTGAGGCGGGGCGGAAAACCGGGGCGGTTGTGGTCGGGACCAATCTTGTTGGTGAAATAACGAAGGGACCGTGGAAAGGACGGATATTCGGCGGACACAGCGTTGCGGCCGATAAAAACGGGAAAACACTTACAATCGGCGCAGACCGGGACCGGGATATAAGGATTATTTCTGTCAGAATGGTGTGAAAAGAAGTTAATCTAATAATGCAGGCAGATTATTGTAAGGGGTGAAGAAAGGTATTTCTGAATCGTACCTTGAGGCTTTATTATCGTTTCCGCGGGGAGGAGAAAATATCGTGAAAAAATAAGATTTCTAACAGGATTGACAAGATAGACCAGATGGTGTTATAATACGTTTTTGATAATAATAGGAGATTAATATGACTGGATATATACATTATCTGGCTTTTTGGACGCCGGGTCCGCTTGAGCTTGCAATCATTGCCATCGTTGCTTTGTTGTTGTTCGGCAGGCGGCTGCCGGAAATCGCCCGTAATGTCG
>SMTZ1_10002509_pt1 | contig 18488 bp, 17 predicted proteins | sample DeeMarSWOR136_30_FD_25667 | JGI IMG/M metagenome (IMG submission 25667)
GGAGGAAAAAAATCCAAAAGTGATGAGCATTCCGAGATTGGAATATGAATCCGAGATAAAGGAAAAGCCGATAACATTAGAACCTCAACTTCCAAAATTAAAGGAAATCAATGAAAAAAAGCCATTATTCGATTTACAAGAAATACCTATGCCTGAGATTAAATCTAAAGAACCAATACTCGATTTCCATGAAATACCCAAATCTGAAATTAAATCTAAAAAACCATTCTTAGAGTCTGAAGAATTTTTTGATATAATTAAAGTTTATATTATATCTACTGTTGGACCCGGAGAAAAAAGACAAGATTTAAGAATAAAACTAAGCAACAAGGTTAATGAACTTAAAGACACAATCGGAAAAATTTTCGGCTTAACACCTTCAAATTTTCATCTTTCTTCAGGAGGTATTACATTCGACGAGCAACTACTTATAAAAGATTACAATCTTGAAGAGGGAGACGAGATTCTCATCATACCTTCAAGCACTGCAGGTTGGCTTTAAAAAAGTAGTGTTTTCACTCTCTTATTTGACCATTTCCATAAATGATAAATTTCGTTGAGGTCAATTGATTTACGCCCATTGGTCCTCTTGCATGAAGCTTCTGGGTCGATATTCCTATTTCTGCACCAAGACCAAAGACTCCTCCATCTGTAAGCCTTGTAGCAGCATTGACATACACAGCAGCAGCATCCACTTCATAGAGGAATTTTCTCGCATCATTATAATTTTCTGTAATTATTGATTCTGTATGTTTTGAGTCGTATTTAGTGATAATTTCTATGGCCTCATTAATATCTTTAACTATCATAATGCACACTTTTAAGGATAAATATTCCGCACTCCAATCTTCCTCAGTAGCGGGAAACACATTAGAAGCTAATTTTAGGGAAATTTCGCATGCCCTCACTTCGACTCCATTCTCGATTAATGCATTTACTATATATGGTACGAATTTTTCCTTGATTTTTTCATGAACTAAAATTTTATCTAACGCATTACAAACAGCTGGATATGAACATTTAGAGTTAATAATTATCTTTTTGGCCATATCGAAATCAGCATCATGATTAACGAAAATACTTACGACACCAATGCCAGTTTCTATGGTTGGAACTGTTGAATTTTGAATGACTCGCTGAATTAATGATTCCCCTCCTCTTGGGATTATCACGTCGATATAATCATTTAATTTTAACATTGCATCAACATATTCTCTATTAGTATCTCTAACAATTTGGATGCAGTTTTTTGGAAGCCCTTCTTTAACAGCTGCGTTATGTAGAATATCTGCTATTATAATATTAGAATTAATTGCTTCACTTCCCCCTCTCAATATAATAACATTTCCAGCTTTTAAGCATAAACCCGCTGCGTCTGCAGTTACATTTGGACGCGATTCATATATTATACCAATTACTCCTAGGGGGACTCTTATTAATCCTATATCCATTCCATTCGGTCTTCGCCACATTGAGATAACTTCATTTATTGGATCAGGTTGTAATGCTATTTCTCGTAATCCTTCTGAGATTTTATGTATTTTATCATTATTTAAAACTAAGCGATCAATTTTCTCTTGTTCTAATTTATTTTTTCTCGCATTTTCTAAGTCTTTTTTATTAGCGTCGATTATATTTTCTGATTGTCTTTCTAACTCATCAGCCATTCTCAATAATGCAATGTTTTTTGTGTCAGTAGAAGCATTTTTTAAAATAAATGCAGCATATCGAGCTTTTTCTCCAATTTTTTTCATCTCATTCTCAATCGACATAAAATTGCTCAAGTATTCTTTTTGATTATTTTAAAGAAGATTTATAAATAATATCATAAATCCTTTTTGTTTTATAAAAATAAGAAATTAATTTTGTTATAATTTCAACTTAAACTCTTCCAAATTATCCGGAGGCCATGCCCGAGGTGTTTTAAAATTTTTTATGTATCTGTGATCGCAGATGGGGGCTCTGTTTCCAAGAGTTTGCGTACGAGAATAACCAAATCCTAATATATTTGCTTCAGAAAAATCTAATAAACATAGAAAAGGAACATACTTTTCAGCACCTAATCTTTTATAAACATTATAAACACCACATTGATGAGTGTTAAGGCCCCACTCAAATGATTTTCCATTCCCTTTTACAAAATCCATAATCCAATCATCTGAATAGGATCTTTTTTGCGATTGTTCACTCAATTTCTTCATCATATCAATATGTTGTGGTTCAAATGGATATTGACTTGGATCTTCGCCAATTTTTTCTAAATTTTTTTTTCTTCTATTATACCTTTCCTCACCAAATTCGTAATAAAATTGCCCGATCTCCCGAAGGGTGAATCCTTCTTTTTCTAAAATTCTGAAAATTGCAAGATCAGACATACCATAAATTAGGAAGATTGTCATTGGATTTTTTTGTCCTCCGATGTAAGGTATTTCGGGGATTATTTGCTCATATTCCAGCCTCATTTGATTTAAAATATCGTCGATCTTTGCTTGATCAAACTTTTTTTTAAGTAAATTTCTTAATATCGCTAATTGCCTATCAAAATCTTTAATCAACTTTCCTTTTCTCTTAATATAATAATCCTTTGATAGTTTTACAGACATAATTTTTTTCACTTATAAAGAATAGTTCTAACAGTTATTTATAATTTCTATAATTGTCCTTAGCAACCAAAAGAAGTGAAATTCTATTTATTTTTGGGCAATAAAATATGTTCCTAATTCTTCTCCGTTCAGCAACCTCTTTAAAAGATTTTCATTATTAAATGAGGTAATAATGGCGGGGATCCCGACTATGGTGGCTTTTTTAACAGCTTGGATTTTAGATTTCATTCCACCGAAAGTAATATCTCCGTCGATATCCTCAACAACCTTATCTAAATCCTCAGATATCTTGTCAACCTGTCTTATAATTTTAGCATCGGCGTGGATTTTGGGATTTTTATCAAAAAGTCCTTCTACATCCGTTAAAATGATTAAAAGGTCTACATATAATAATATTGAAACCAAAGCCGAGAGTGTATCATTATCTCCGTAGCTCAATTCTTCAATGGCAACTGAATCGTTTTCATTGATGATGGGTACTATACCTTTTTCAAGCAACACTTCTAAGGTATTTCTAACGTTAGATTTTCTTGTTGAATCCCTCGTATCATCTGCGGATAATAATATTTGCCCAATATGTAAATTATATCTGTTGAATTCTTGTTGGTATAAACTCATTAGATGAATTTGCCCCACAGAAGCTAAAGCTTGAAGTTTTTTATATTCCTTCGGTCGAGTTTTTAAACCTAGTTTTGCAAGTCCACACCCTATTGCCCCACTACTAACAATTATTACTGAATATCCTTCGTGAATTAAATCGGCAACTTCTTTTACAAATGCCTGAACTTTATCTAAGTATATCTCGGCGACGCCGTCTGTGATCATATTTGTAGAAACTTTTATAACGATTTTTTTATTATCAGAGGGAAATACTCTCATAAAAGCCAGTCATTATAAGTAGTTAAAGCTGTATAATTGAATTAAAACCCAATAGAATTTAGATTTTTGTAATTGAAGTTTTTTTTGAAAATTGATAAAAAATGAAAAAAAATCAATTTAAGTGCCGGGTACCAAGTTCAGGAACTGGGTTATTACCCAAATGACTAATACTAAGACAATAATAATAGGAACCATCACAATTAGAAACATATACGCCCCTTTTACCACACTTCGATTCCATGTTTTGACTCCATCTTTCCAATCTTTACGAGTTTGATCCTGCCATTTTTCTACTTCCCTTTTAATTTGTTCCGTTTGTGCAAGCCATTGCTCTTGATTTTCAAATTGCATTTTTTGTACATCACCCGTCCATTTTTTAATTTGCTTATTCCAATTTTCTCCAATTTTATCAAAGAATTTATTTACATTATCTTGACTTTTTTCTAAATTTTCAACACTCTTTTTAGTTTGATCTTCTAATGTTTTTTGAAAGTTTTCGAATCCACCTTTAATACCCGAAACAAAATCATTCCATCCTTTTAAGAATGGACTTTCTTTTTCTCTTTCTGGATCATTTTGATTACTCATAATTCTAATTATGTTTTTTCTACTATTTTTATTTAACTAAATTTTAAATGAAGTTCCGAATAATAAAAAACAAGAATAATGAAAAATTATGAAATTTAATATTAACTAATAAATTTATGGTATTAATATGGAATTTAAATATCTTGAAAAAACTCCGTTGTATAAAGCCTTCTCTGAATTAGGAAAGAGAATATTTTTGCCGCAGGGGATTTTTTATTGGTCTGGAAGGGCGAAAAATGAAGCAGAAATAAATGGTACAATAGGGACTGCTTATGGATATGAAAAAGATTTTATTGAAGGAGGAACCGAAGAATGGGTTCCGTGTTATTTGAAAGATATTAAAAATTATTCCAAATTGAGCATAAAGGAGATTGTACCCTATGCATCTATTGGCGGTCTTCCCGATATAAGAGAAATTTGGAAAAACTGGCTTATCAAGAAGTCTTTATATGATCCTCAAAAAGATAAAGAAAAAAGTGAAAGATTAGAGAAATATATTACACTTCCAGTAATAACATCAGGCGTAACAAATGGAATTTATTTATGTAGCTCATTATTTCTAAATCCCGGCGAATTCATTATATCACCAAACAAGAGATGGGAAAACTATGATACAATATTAAAGAAAAATCTTAATGCTAAAATTAAATCATTTCAGTTCTTTGAGAAAGGCTCATTAAATATTAGGGGGATTTCTGAAGCTATTAAAGAGGTTGCAAAGGTTCAAGAAAAAATCATATTAATTTTAAATTTCCCAAACAATCCAACGGGTTATGTGCCGACAAAAAAAGAAGAAATAGAATTAATAGAATCATTAAGAAAAATTCAAAGAGAAATCAAGAAGCCGATTATAATTTTTATAGATGACGCCTATGAACCATATGTATTCTCTGATGATGTAATTAAAAAATCGATATTTTATAGTTTGCATCAACTTGATGAGGAAATCATTCCTATAAAATTAGATGGAATTACAAAAGAGCTTCTTATGTACGGTGCCAGAATAGGTTTTATAACCATAGGTTTGAAGCCTAAATGGATTAAAAGTGATGAAGAATTAGCAAATTTAAAAACCGAGATAAATAATAAATTAGAAGGAATGAATCGAAGTACTATATCAAACTGTAATCATTTCTATCAAGCATTAAGTATAAAAATCTTTAAAGAGGTTGGAATGGATAAAATTATTGAATCTCGGAATAAAGTAAATGAACTGCTGAAAAAAAGGTATGAACTAATAAATTCTGAACTTTCAAAATTACAAAATGAAAATATCTCTATAGATCCTAATGCGGGAGGGTTCTTCTTGTTCTTAAATCTTAATCCGAAAATTAAAGCAACCGAAGTGGCGGATCACCTACTTAAAAAATTTAAAGTTGGAATTATACCTGATGAAAAATTAAATGAAAATATTAATGGTCTTCGTATAGCATATTGTTCAATAGACCTCAATAAAATCCCGGAATTAATAAAAAGAATTCAATTAGCACTTGAAGATTTTTAAAATAATCTAACAAACTCTTATTTATTTTTTTAAACTTCTTTTTAAAGAAATATCAAAAGATAAGTAGATTTTTAAATAAGAATTTTGTTATTGTTTATATATCTTTAAAAAAAAAGAGTTGATGTTTTATCGCAAAATTATTCTTAATAAATAAGGGAGAATTAAACGAAATAAGCAATCCTGTATTCTCAACTGGTGATGTCTATCTTTTAGATGCGGAAACTACAATATACGTATGGATAGGAAGCAAATGTAGTGTAGATGAAAAAACAACTGGAGCAGCCAATGCTCGAAAGTTGGATCAAGAAAGAGGAGGAGCTGCAAAGATTATAACTGTTGACCAAGGTCAAGAAACAGCAGATTTTTTAAAAGCTGTTGCTGATATAGGAGCAATGAAAGTCGTGGAGCAGAATATTGCAAAAACCATGTTAAAGGATGTTGTAACAGGTGATTGGGCTCAATTTGCTGAACATAAAAATGTTTTATATCGTGTATCATCTGAAGAATTTGGAGATATTAATACTATGAAAATGGTTCAAGTGCCTTTCTCAAAAAACCAATTAGCTTCTGAAGATTGTTTTGTTGCAGATTTAGGGACGAAAATCTATATTTGGCAAGGAAATGCTTGTAATGTAAAAGAAAAAGTAAAAGCAGGTGAATGGGCTCGAAATATAGATGCTGAACGTGCTGGGGCGCAAAATGAAGTCATTTTTGAGGAGGGAGATGATGCTAAATTTCTTGCAGCATTAGATAGGGGAGAAAATTTTAAAGAATCTGATGCAGTACAGTTGAGAGCTGAATCCGAGTTAGAACCAGAAACAGAGGCAGATAAAGCTGTCGCTAAAATTGAACCAGAACGTAAAGTAGAAATTAAAGAGACTCCTGCGATACAAAAGGAAATATCCTCAAGCGCAGCCCCCGGAATACCTGGTCAAACTGATGACAGTATTATTACTGTCGAAAAAATGGAAGGCAGGCGCAAATGTCCTAACTGCTCGAATGAAGATAAGATGATGATTCACGAGAGCGTTGATAAGAGCAATATAATACTTGATTATCCGCGAATGTATGGAAAGAAATATAGATGTGGTCTTTGCGGATGCCTCTGGCGGGAAAAATAATAATTTTAATTTAATTTATTTTTATCTTTTTTTAATTCTTGCAGTAAACAGAGGAGGTATTTGTTAATTTAATTAGCTTTTTCTCTACGCTCCATATCTCTACGCATTAATTTAATTTTCTTTTTTAATTCAACTATTTCTTTGTCTTTTTCTCCTAATTTAGTCTCAATTTTTAATGTTTCATCTTTCGCTTTCTGCAAATCGTTTAAAATTTTATCTTCAATCCGTTCAGCTTCATATAATTTATTACTAAGTTCAAGGTTCTTTTTATTTAGCATATCTATTTCAGATTCTTTTTCTTTTATCAACTTATCTTTATTACTCAATTGAATATCATATTGAGCCGAATTTTTAGTGGTATTTTCAAGTTTTTCTTCAATATGGCGAATTAATTCTTCATTTGCAATTAATTTTTGAGTTTTTCCTTCACTTTCAATAACTAATGATTTAATTCGTTCTTCTTTTTTTTCCAAATCCTTTTTTAATAGATTAAAGGTTTCTAATTGTTGTTGTAAATCTAATATTTTTTGATTTGCTGAGTTGAGTAAATTTTCAATTTCAAAAATAGCTTTTTCTTTTTCTGTAATAATTTCATCTTTCTTTTCTAGCAATAACTCAGTTTTTTCAAATTTGGATTTTTGGACAGTGTCTTTTTCAAGATAGTTAATTTGTTCTTCTAAAGTTCTAATTTTGTTAGATTTTTCTTCTAATTGATTTAATAAATTGTCCTTCTCAACTTTATATTGATTAATTTGAGTGGTTATTTCTTCAATTTTTTGATTTTTATCATTTATCGTTAAACTTATATCTTCAAGCTGACTTATACGATTTTCCATAGCCTTGATTTTATTATCTTTTTCTTGCCTTGATAAGTAAATATCTTGGATATATTTCTGTTTATCTTGTACTGATGCACTTAATTCTTCAATTTTAAGAGATTGTTCGTTTACTAAAGAATTTAAGTTCATAATTTCGTTATCTTTTAGCTTTATAGTTTCATTTAATTCATGAATTGCCTGTACTTGATCTCCAGTAGCCTGGCTACTCTCTGAAAACTTTTGAATTTCGTTTTCTAATTGTTTTAATCTTATATTTTTTTCAGCTATAATCTTATCTTTATCTTTTAAAATTTGAATGTTAGCTTGGGAACGATCGCCTAAATTTCTCTTAATTTCTTCGAGTTCATTAAGCAAATTCGCATTTTCTATCCTTAACGCATCATTTTCTTTAAAAAGAGTATTTATTTGTTGATTTAATTGAGAATTTTGTTCCATAAATAAATTAAGCTGTTCTTGAAGAGGTTTTTCTGATTTTGCTTGCTCTTCTTTGACTTTTTCCTCCACCCAACCTAGAGCGGAGAGAGCGTCTGCGATAGACTTATCCTCACTTTCACGATCGTCTGGCAAATTTATATCCTCTATTTTAAAAGTATATTCTTATCAAACAATTACAATTGATTATATTACTAGTAAAGTTAAAAATATTAATATTTATTATATAATTTTATAAGAATTTATGCTTCCTATTCTTTTTCATCCTCATCTAATTTAAATTTCACTTCTAAAACATCTTTTTTTATTTGTTTTAACTCTTTATACTCATATTTCTTGTTTTTATATGTTTCCTCTGCATGATTCAAGTTTTTCTTCGCTTTTCGATATTTTGAAAACTCTTTCCATTTATCCTTCTTTAGCTTTTTGTATTTTTTTTTGGCTTTATCATAGTCTTTTTTAATTTTTTTTAATTCTTTCTCAGACGTTTTATATTGTTCATATTTACTCTGAATCTTTTGGAATAAATCATCTTCCAGTTCCTGTATCCCCATATAACCTAAATATTTTTTGAATTTATCAAAAGATTTGAATCTAATTACGAACATCCCTAATTTTCTCGCAGGTACTAAATTCATCAATTTGTCATCAATAAAAATACATTCCTTACCCTTGGCATCTAATTTCTTAAGAACATATTTATACTTCTCAATATCAGGTTTTCTCAAGTGCAGCTCATTTGAAAGAAAACTATGATCAAATAAATCAAAAAATCCTTTTAGTTGATTACTTTTTACGTGGATGCCATACGTATTTGACATTAAACTAACAGAATATCCTGCCTTATGCAATCTTTCTACAATTTCTTCCATATTTGGAGAAATATGGGTAATCTTAGAATATAATTCAAACCATAAAGCTAAATAATACTCAATATTGACTTTTTTAGGGGGAAGCGCACCATCCTTCTTTTGGTTAGGATAATAATAATGATTAAAAATTAATTCTAAGAACTCACGAGCATCTATCCTCCCGGAACTTAATCGCCTTCTATGTTTCGCCAAGAAGGGATCTTCTTTCGATATAGAAGTTCCTAAATCAGCATTTATTATTTCAACGAGATTTTTAACGATATTTGGTGTTTCAGCCATTACGCCAGCGAAATCAAAAATCCAGTGCTTCAATTTATATAACTTGACTTTCTGTGTTCCAAAAATCTTCTTATTATAATGCTCTGGATCTTTCTTATATTTCTCTTCCCATTTTTCTGCCATAAAAATAAGTCTCGAAATAGATATTCTGAGGTCTATTTAATAATTACTTAAAAAATTATCTTATTATAATAACAATATTTTTCTATTTTATTATGAAAACATACTTCCGATCTAATAAGAATTTAGTGATATAACCAAAAGTTAAAGCTACTACCATACTTATTTCTAGGGGAGTGTGTAGAAAGTTAGTCATTAAGAACTGAATCCCAATATTTTCAATAGTCGTAATTATTGCAAAAAAGAAATATTTAAAGAATTCTTCAGAAGTTTCTTTTAATTGAATCGCAGTTCTTTTAAAAACCAGGAATTTATCTAAAATGAACTTTACGATATAAGTTATTCCTACCGCTACTATAGAGCCGATTAATTCAGGCATATTATATGGGTTAGTTGAGCAATAATAGATCTGTATAAACTCTATATCTCCGAAATTTTGACAGGTATTAGGGGCAAAATACAATTGATTTGATTTTTGAATAAAATAGTTTAAACAAATCATAGCTATAGCAAATGAAAAATAAAGAACCATCTGCTTTTTAATACTTTCACGATTGTTGATACTTTTGGGATCTTCCATTGTTATAACCTCAATTCATCATTATTTAGCTTAGCACCGCAATGATAACAAAACTTAGCAATGGGTTCTTTTATTTCGCCTCCACACACCGAGCACTTTCTTAAAGATTGAATATATGGTTCAAAAAAGGGTTCTTGCGTTGCCATATCCCGTCGTCTTCCTTTAAATAAAAAAGGTAACCAACAAATTATTGGTAAGAAGAAAAAAGGAATGAGGAATACAAAATTTAAGATTAAAGATAATACCAAAAAAAACACTGTTAAGATAATAAAGATAATGTTGATAAGTATAATCCGTCGTCTATGCATTTTAATAGCTCAATCTTTTATAATTCTTATGTATTAATCTTTTATTTTATCTTTCCAGGATTCTGAATTAGCACTCTCTTTAGATTCTTGACTCTCCGTTTCAAGGGAAGAGAGCTTTTGAGAATCAGATGTCTCTAAGAAATTATTCTGTGTTTGGCTTGAGACATGAAATGAATCCATCCCATGTTGAGTCCCACCTAAAGATCCCATAAGATCTCTAAACTGGTCTTTCTTAGTTTCTTTTCCAGTAACCTTTAGAAAAAGTTTTCTTATTCCAAAAGCTAATAATGAAAATCCTAATGAAAATGCAAAATAAACCCAAAACCAATACTCATACATTCCGAATTGAAAAGAAAGTAGAGCGAATATCCCTAAAAAAATAACACATCTTATAGCCATTGGAGCTAACTGTTTTTTCAGCATATTTTTCATTAATAACATCGTTTCTTGCTGCAATTGGAGCATAAGTGTTTCATCACCTAAAATTTGAGCTTGACGCAATCGTTCTTGAAGATTTCGTGCATCATTTCTTATTTTTTTCATTACTTCTGGTTTTAAGCCGAGGATCCAATTTAATATGTAACCAAATATAACTAAACCAATGGAAATCCACATTAATTGAAGAATAATATCTGTTGTAAGTGGTTCAAGTGCCATATACTATCACTATATTAAAAAAAATAGGATAAAATAATAATTTTTGTATAAAGAATTACTAAAACTAAAGATTTTAAACTAAACTTATTGTTATTTGATAAGTATATCTTCTTTTACCTTAAGTTTCCGGATAAGTAGCCCATTACATATTTTGAATAAAGAGTTTTAAAACTGGTTGGTATTGAAGCCATTATCGCACAACCTAAACGGCATCCATCGCAAAATTCAAAATTGTCATGGTTATTCATTATTTCTTTTACTTCTTTACAATAATAAACCTTGGAAAGTGTGTGATTAAAGGGATTAAAACTTAATATTGGATGGATTTTACATGGATAATCGATATCTCCATTATGCCGTATAAACATATATGTTTCAGCTACATGACATCGTAATATTTTCTGATGTTTTGGAAATCCCCCAAATCCGCCTTTTTTTACAATTTCAACACTTACAGGATCAGTTAAAATATTTCTAAATTTAGACCTTAACTCTCGAATTTTATTTGCCCAAATAGTTAGATCTGGGATAATTTCCTGTATTCGATCTACACGATAAGTTTTTCCTGAAATATCCCATACAATATCCTCAGCGGGATATAATTCTATGGAACAATCTAATTTTTCCGCTAATTCACAGATATCATCCAATAAATGCAAATTATCTTTCATTACCACGGTGCTTATAATGACTTTAATATCTTTTTCATTAGCTATATTTATGGATTCAATAACTTTATCAAAAACCTTAATTCCTCTAGATTTATCATGCATTTCTGCGGTTGGATAATCGAGAGATGTTAAAATAAAATCTAATCCTTCCAATTTTGGTAAGATTTTAGGAAGTAAATATCCATTAGAAGTTATTCCATTAATGAAATTATGCTCAACTCCCATATGAGATACTATTTCTGGGAGGTCTTTTCTTAAAGTGGGTTCCCCTCCAGTAATAGATAAAGTATTTACTCCTATTTCAGCCAATTGATCAATTAAATATTTTATCTGCTCTGTAGTCATCTCATTATTAACATATGACTCAGGCAGGAAACTAACTGTACAAAACGGGCATTGGGCATTACATCTTAAAGTTATCTCAATTTGAGCGGAATATGGCGTTTTTCTGGTCGACACGTGATTTAGCAGGTAGGTTCTTAGGTATTTAAAGTAAGTATTTAGTCGAATTCGTGGAATGAAGTAACACCGCAATTTTTTGAATTAAGATAATTTAGTTTCCTAAATTTATAAAATTTAATTTGAAAGGTATTAAAAATATAACTAAAAGAATACTAAAATAAGATGTTAATAAATTTATTCTTATTATTTGATTAACAGTATTTATAAAAAAAAATTAAAAATAAAAAAAGATTTAAGCTCTTTAAACTTCCATCCCACAGCTTTTGCAAATATACCTTTTGGCATAAATTTTCATCCCGCCCATCTGATGTAATACTTTGGTTTTATCTTCCTCTGTATTAAAAGTAGTTCCTCCGCATTTGGGACAAACTCTTCTCCCTTCCACCGGAGGTTTCTCTTTCATCTTTTCTTCCTCTTGTTGTTTTTCCACAAGTGCAGAAGGCTTAACAGTAGAAGCTGTTGGAGCGGAACTTGCAGCCGAGGGTGTTGGTTGAGGAGCAGGCGCTTTACTTCCCATCTCCAAGACTTTATCTAGTTTTGCATCTATTTTTTTTAACATTTCCATTATTTTTTCTTCGAACTCTGACAAAATTAGTCTCCTCTTTTTTGTAAAGAATAGTGTTCTAAAAAAGAAGTAATAGAATTTTTTTAAAAATTTAAGTAAAAGCAAATTTTTTTTTTAATTTTTTTTGGGTAAATAGTTAATTATAATTTAGAAAACCACAAAGAACCGCATAAAAACATTAAAACTATAAATAGTGAGAAAACAAACTATATTTAAGTTCAATTTAAATGTTTAAACTAAAATAAAATGGAGTAAAATCAAAATGTTTTTAATGACTGAAGCTTCTAGGAAAGCTCTTATTGGTTTAAGAGATCTGACGATGTTAAAATGGTATTGGATACCCCTGATGGTTATTGTAATGTATATCTATGCCAATGAAATGAAAAAAGCTAGAGAATCAGGGGACTGGAATGCTATATATTCAGGATTGACCGTATTTGGACTTGATTTCTTCAACGAAACATGGAATGGATGGGTTTTTGCCATTACAAATCATTCTGCATTTTGGACAACACCAGGTGATACTGCATTCCGTGTAATGGTTGGTTGGAATATTGAAATAATCCTTATGTTTTTAATAGCGGGCGTTGTCTTTTATAATATGCTATATGAGGACAAAGACAAAAAAATGTTTGGATTACCTAATCGCTGGGCAATGGCCATCGGGTTTGCCGCATTTGCTGTGTTCATCGAATGCATATTAAACATAGGCGGTCATCTTGTATGGGAATATCCATGGTGGAATCTTTCTATTACAGGAATATGGCTGATATTTCTTATCGGTTATTTCTTCTTCTTTGCGGGAGCTGTTTTGGTTATTAATATGGATCAAGACAAACATAAAAAAATTGCATTAGCTATTATTTATGCGGTACCAATTATTATGAATATAATAGCATTTGGCTTTTTAGGTTGGGTATATTAAAATCTTTATCACTATATTCAAAAAATTAGGGTGAAGGAGATAATATTCACCTTTTCATTTTTTCTTTTTTATATTTGAAAATGAAATCTAATAATAACCTTCATAATGAATGATTATTCATTAGATTTTTATACTTTGTAATTTTATTGAATAAACATCCAATAATTACTTAAAAAATAATAAAACTTGAAGTGATTTATTTAAATGAGCAAATCTTTTAATTTAGAAAGATTAAAAAATAGAAAATATTTAGGGTGTTTCCTCGGAATTGTTGGCTGTTTGCAATTTATAATAATTTCAATCATCGCCATGCTTTATTATCCTGGTGGATATTCATTTTGGGATAATTTCTTTAGTCATTTGGGATTTACAAAGTCAGCCAATAATGGTCAGCCAAATATAATAAGTTATATATTATTTATAACAACGATGACAATAGCTGCTATCCTTTGGATACCCTTTTGGCTAAGCATTCGAACATTATTCACAGAAACAAAAAAAACAAGATATATCAGTTGGATAGGTACAATAATTGGATTAAGTTCTTGTCCTTTCGTTGTACTTATTGCTCTTACTCCAGGAGATATAATGAGAGATCAGCATATATTAGTAACAATGTTGTTTTTCTTGTTATTCGCATCAGCAATTATTGTATATTCAATAGCAATTTTATTAAATAAGGAGTATGAGAATTTTTATGCATATGCAGGCTTTGCTATGGCTGTATTATTATTGTTGTACATGTCGATTTTCTTATTAAACGCGGCAGTACAAAAAATAACTGTTTATGTCTTGTTTTCGTGGATTATAATTCAAGGAGTAAAATCATGGAAAATTCTTGAGAATCAATAACTCTAATTCTCTTTTTATTTTTTTATATACTAACTTCGCTGTTTTACAGGTGTTAATATATTAAAGAATTCTCGTCTTACTCTTACGTTTCCCTGAAACTTGATTATAATTTTATTTCCCGAAAGTGTAGTTCCAAGAAAGTTTTTATAATTAGTTCCGAACCTCGAGAATGAAATTATATCACCGTCTTTTAAATTTGAATCCAGTTTCGAAGAATCTTTTACCCTAAGATACATTCCAGGTTTTAAATCATTTAAATCATTAATATTATGAATACTGGAAAAAGAATAAGAACCTGCATAATTTTCCACGATATAATCATATAATTGTTTTAAAGGTTTCTTTTCTAATTTGACAATCTCCCCCTTTAAGCCTCTTTTAGCAATAAGAAGTGCTGCAATAGCATGGTCCACAAATCCTTTAGATCTTACTTCGCTTACTAATTCTCTTTTTTGCAAATGGAATAACGCTTCTTTTGTGGTTTTAAACTCATCAACCAAGAAAATCTCAGGTGGGGCGAAAAAACTCTTAAAATTAGTGTCTGATTCCTTCAAATCCTCATGAGTAATTAAATCGGTTATTACACAAGAATTATCTTCACATGGGATGTTGAAATACTCTATAAAGAAATTAATTATGAAGTCAGATCCTGGTCCATTCCCAACAAAGATTTTGTTAACAATATCTCTCTCATTTCTTAAAAAATTAGTTAATTCAATGTCTAATTGTCTTTTTAAGACGTTATGGGATCGAAGATTTTCTATATTAGTTTTCAGATTTACAAACCATAAGGAAGGCAGTTCACCTTTTTCAATTAAACAAAATCCAAAATGTCGTGTTCCAGGATCAACAGCAAGTATCACATCATTCTGTTCGAATTTAAACAGATGAATCTCAGCTTTTCCTTCGGATATTTTCATCAAAGAGTTAAAGAAATTCTCAAAGTTTTCATTTTTAACTTGTAAAAAAAAGGTATCTGTTTGAGATTGAAAAAGCACCTCTATATTATATTTCTCTATAAGTGGATAAACATCAGTATAATTTTCTATTTTTATAATTATATCTTGATAAGGGACGATTTTGATTAATTTTACTTTATCCACTGCTTTTGCGATTGCTTGAGCAATATCATCCTCATTTTTCCCTGAATAAATGTCCACATGAAGGCCATCTAGATGAAACGCTTCAGAGGCGGCTGTAGCGGCTAATAAATCATACATTTTAGTTATTTGATTACTTTCTCTTGATATGGTTAATGCTTTTCTGCATCGTGGAACAACACGAACAGAAGCTGATTTGTGATTAGCTCTACTGATTTTATTTATTGTAATAATTCCTTTTATTTTAGAACCAATTATTTTAAAATCTATAAGATCTTCAAGTCTTTCTTTAATAAATTCGAATTGCAAGTCCCCCACGACTAATAGATTTATTATATTACGTTCAGTATAATATTCAAATGGAATAATTTTTTTTAAGTTCTCAAGAATTTCTAAAGAGAGTTTAAATTTACGGGGATCATTAACCTCAATAAAAAATTCCTTCCTTGGAAGAACTTCAGCCATTATACTTTCAATCTTGGGAGAAATAAACTTTCCATGGTAATATTTAGTTCCTAAGCTGAATTTGGGATCAATATTAAGCTGCAGCTGAACAATGTCTCCCTCAGACGCTTTTTTGAGTGGTTTTTTTTTTAAAGAATAAATTGCTTTAGTTTTTATTTCTGAATTCAGCGCCATTTTGGGTTCGATTTCACCAGAGAGAATTCCAACATTAACTATATTCCCAAGTCCTTTTCTATATTCATAACCAAGGATGAGAAATGACAAATCTTCTTCTTTTTTTTTCCTTTGTTTTGTATAAATTGAAACTTTGGAGATTAAATCTTCTATACCGAATTTTTTTTTAGCTGAAGTTTGAATTATTGATATCAACCCAGCATTAAGTTTTTCTAAATCTTTTTTTATTCTATCAACATTCGCAAGTGGAACATCCATTTTTGTTGCTGCGATGATGACTGGGATATTCTTTTCTTTTGCTTTTTCAAAAAGCCAGAATGTTCTTGCTTGAAAACCCTCCGTTCCAGAGACTACTAAAACTAATAAATCAGCAAATTCAAGCCCTAAAGCTGGACTTGCTTTAAAATCTGAATGTCCTGCAGTGTCAAGTAAGTTTAGCAACAGATTTGACTTTTTAATTTCGAATTCAATAACCTTTAGACTTACAGTCGTTCCGTGGGCTAATTCAAAATCAAGATTATCTGGAAATTTTCCCACGATTACTTCTATCAATGAACTTTTTCCTGCTTGGGCATGTCCAGCAAAAAGAACATTAAGAGTTCTATATTGTTGTTCCATTTTAATTATTAAAATTAAATATAAAATCTAAAAATATGTAAAAATGTTATTTTAAGATTAAATAAAAAATTATATAGGCAATATTACCATCTCAGTTATAAAGAATGCCATTATAAACAATGGAAATAAATGGGATAATGGAGCGATATTAAATGCCACTTGAGAAAATTAGTAATTTACCGCGAGCAGTAACACTCCAATTAACAGAGGCATGTAACCTACGGTGTAAAATGTGTTATTATTGGGGTGAAACAGGCTGTTATTCTAATGCTGAATCAGGGAGTAAACCAAAAACATTGGATTTTGAATTATTAAAAAAAGTAATAGATTTTTTAGCCCCTGCTAAACCTTTTTATAGCCTTTTTGGTGGAGAACCGCTTTTATATCCTGAATTAGAAGAATTAATTCTTAAGGTAAAAGGATTAGGATCTGTTATAGACACTCCGACTAATGGAACAATGTTAACAGAATATGCAGCTATGTTCGTGCGAACGGGATTCGATTCAGTGAGAGTATCTATTGATGGTCCCCGTAAAATAAATGAGATCCAACGGGGTAAAGGAAGTTATGATAAAGCTATGGCGGGAATTGAAGCACTCTACCAAGAAAAGTTAAGAACTGGAAAACGAACTCCTTTTATTGATGTGATATATACAATAACTCCTACAAATTATCGTTCTATTGAACAATTTTTTCTTAAAGAACTTAATCTTAAGGCTATTGATAGAGTATCAATTCAAATGGAAAATTTTCTAACTGTTGAAATGGGCGAATTATATTCAAAATTCCTTAAGTCTGAGTTTGATCTCACAAGTGAAAGGTATTGGCGAGGATTATTGCGCTCTCCAGAGGATTTCAAAGGAATGGATGTGAATATGCTATCAACTCAGGTGAAATTGGTTTGTAAACATTTGAGTACTCTTGGAAAGACAATTATGTTATTACCTCCGACATTTTCTCAAGAGAATCTTGCTGCGTATCTTAAAGCGGAATGGAATAAAATGTCTGATCAATATCATACTTGTTTAGTTCCTTGGTTTGGACTGGACGTAACAGCCACCGGAGATATAGCACCATGCCATGTGTATTATGATCTTGTAATGGGAAATTTGCATGAAAAGAGTTTCAAAGAGATATGGAATGGGGAAAAATATCAGAGATTTCGAGAATACATGCTACAAAATAAATTTATGTCAATATGTCCTGGATGCTGTATTCTATATTTAGCAGGAAAGAAAAAAAGAAAAAGCGAGAAAAAAAGCCAATAAATTGTCCCTCAATATCGTCTAATTAAAAACTAAAATTTAATTCTTACAGTAAATATTTTGTATTATGAAACGTGAAGAAGGACTTTTCAATCACTTCATATTTGACTTAAAACTCAGAATTAAAAAAGTGCTAAACATTCATAATAAACTTTTGAGAAAGTCAAAAATTAAAAGTTATTTCAAAAACCATAACGAGATAAAGATCCATTTTGGGGGGGGAAAAGATAAATTAGAAGGATTTCTCAACACAGACATCATCGGAAAAATTCCAATTAATATTGCTAAAAAATTACCTTTTTCTTCAGAATCAGTTGATATGATTTACTCTTGTCATGTTATTGAGCATATTTATTACAAACACTTCAAATTTTTTTTAAAAGAATCCTTTAGGGTATTAAGAAAAGGCGGAAAGCATATTATTATGACTCCGTCTTTAACACGTTTAATTAACGCCTTATATTATGATAATGATTTAAAGACCCTACTGTTAAAAGGGCATGAAAAATTAGCGGGTATTGAGCTGGATCCCGCATTATTTTTAAACCGCATGATGAATACCTATTATGGTCATAAATTTATACATGATTTTGAGTCAATAAGACGAGT
>SMTZ1_10009179_pt1 | contig 18487 bp, 17 predicted proteins | sample DeeMarSWOR136_30_FD_25667 | JGI IMG/M metagenome (IMG submission 25667)
CGTGCCATCCGCTCCCAGCACCAAATTCTTTAGCTCCTAAATCAATGTATTCTGAGCCGCTCAAAAATACTACCTCATAATGAACAGGATGATGTTTCTGGTAATGGTTCTCCCATAAGTTTCCTTGTCTCTCTGATTACTGCATTTAAATAAAGCCACTTAAATGCATACACTACTTCAGGTATCCATTGTGCTTTATCCACATCGTATAAAATTCGAGTTTTCTTGCCAACTTCGTAAGTAATGGGAAGTGTAGTAATTGGCGTGAATGTAATGCTCCATCCTCCTATTTCTTTAAATTCTCCACCTAAGTTACTGGCAACAATCTTGGCTACATCTGGAGTTATGTTTTTTAATGTGGCTAATAATTGATTTATGTCTCGCTTCTCTATTATTTGCGTTCCTAATCGCCTACGTTTGTTTGTCCAAAGAAACTCAGCTTCGTGAGGAAATAAGGTGATAAATGCCAGACTAAAGATAAGAGCATCCTCCGCTGGGTATTTTACGGCATCCTGGTTATAGTACACGTAGAATTCGCTCCCAAACTCTTCATCTGCAACTAAAAGGAACAGAATTTTTAAATCGGGTAACGGTTCAAAGCTTACGGTCCACTCGGTATCATATAACGTAAAATCTTCAACTGTGGCACCGAGTTTGTTCGCTAATATGACTGCATCTTCTTGAGAAATCTTTTCGAAAAGTTCCATACGATTTCTGGCATATCCTATGACTTTAGGATGCCATCCGCATCCCTCGCCAAATTCGCGCAGCGTGATATACTCTGAACTGCTCAACTTATACGTCACCGTGTATCTCTTTTTTTGATATGATTTATTAAGGTGTTTGTTCGTGTATTTCTTAGTTAAACATATGAACGGAGGATACTTGGATGAAGAAAATGCTACGATCGCGTGTAGGAGCATCAGCAATTCCTATTATCATCTTGATACTCGTCATTGCTGGTGTAGGTGCCGCGATTTGGGGCGGAGGTCTCTTTTATACTACCGAGATCGCTAAAATTCAAGCGGATCCAACCGGCTGGGATGGAAAAGACGTCTACATAAAGGGCAAAGTTACTGGAACGATTGACTTCTTGGGTATCCATGGTTTCGTAGTCAATGATGGCACTGATTCGATCTATGTGGACTGGGACGACGTTCTTCCTTTAGTTGGAGATACAGTAATTGTGCATGGCACTGTTCACAAACTTCTAAATACAGCCTATATTGACGGATCATCCGTCAGAACTGCTTGGTTCTAAGTTCTTTCATTTCCTCTTTTTTTATTCAATCCTGCAAATGGCAGCTAAACTCATTTTGTTATGAAATAAATTTTCCTTTAATCATCGGGAGAGATAATTTACAATAGTCTGTAAAATCTTAATTTACTCAGGATAATGCGGTTAATTTTTTAATGGACTTAAGAAGAAGTGAGGAGCGATTCCCCCGCTCCGCCACCTCCACCACCGCCACCTCCACCTCCACCGGCTCCACCACCGCCAGCACCTCCACTACTGCTGGGTATAAGAGTAGATGAAATATCGCTCACAAAAGAATTAAATGTGGAGGCAAAGGAGTCAAGCATTGCACCTACTTGTGGGGCAGTAAAGTTTGAAAAATCTGAATTTGCTCCATATGTGTGTCCGTACGCAGGATGATGATAGTACCACCAATATGGCCAGTACATTCTTCTCCTTCCGGTTCCTGGATAACGACGTCTTTTTACACACGATTTTATCCACTTTGAAACATTTAAGCCAGAAATGAAAAGCCATGGCAGATATTCGTCTAGGTATTTCATGGCTTCATAGGGTTCACGCATCTTTTTAATTCGGTTTGCTTCCCGTTTCACGTTTCTTAAAAAGAACTTGAACTCTTTATTCACCATTGCCCCCTGTTCTGTCCGATTAGCCATGAAATTTCCTATTATGATTCCAATAAGACCACTCACAAGCACTAATGTTCCTAGCAAAGCGAGCCCTACAGTTCTTAGCAAAGCGAGCCCTACAGTTCTAAAAAAGAACAATGAGAACACAATAAAAAATCCTGCTGCCATAATAACAAACGCGAATTTTTGATATGTTGCTTTAGTCGCGCTATAAGTCGTGGGAAGTAATTGATGAAGATGCAATTCCTGTTCTATCTCCTCAAGTGCTTCTGCGAATCTATCCGGGTTCATAGCTTCAATACGGATTTTTTTATCGTACTCGTAGATGCTAACCGTTCGCAACACATGCCAATCTATCTTTGTTAGATCTTCAGGTAAAGTCTTTCTTCTAATGGCATTATATCCGTTGTCTGTTAAGCGTAGAAACGAATCTGGTCCATACTGCCAAAGTTCAAGATAGCCTTTTTTAGCTAAATAGAAGATTGTAACAAGGATGCCTTTCATAGTAGCTCCTTCACTACGAAGACTTTCCACAATGGCAGGATGAAGTTCTCTGGGAGGACTAAGCCCAATGGCTTGTTTATTGACAAAAACAGGGGGATCTCGTCCCCTGAAGAGATAGATTGCTGCATATATGCCACTAAAAATGACAAAAAAGATGAGTCCAATGAGCCAACCAGTTCTGTTGAGATACTGTCTCCAGGAAAAAGGTTGCTCTACGGTGGAAGGGAATCGAACTATGATCTCGTAGGATGTATTAGGTGGCAAATAAGAGTCGTAATACACATCTACAACAGATTTTCCATCATTCTCTGAAATAATAACTGTAGATTCTGAACGGATCTTGTCAGGTATCAGTATATCTTCCGTATTGTATGTTTTTGGAAGAATCACCTGAATATGTGCATTGTAGATTGATACATCCCAATCACTGCCAATTGCTTGCCAATCCAGTACATCATAATTTTCCTCATAACTCATTGCATTTGTAACAGTATATGTGATAGTAAACGTAAGTTCCACTGGCTGTGTGCCGACATAGACGCGCTCATAATGCCAGGTGATTTCAATCTCATCAAGACCTTTTGCAACATGAAATGCACCTGCTTGTAGGTTATCTTCATCAGATACTTCTATATAGGCTTCACCACTGTCACCATAGACTTGTATGCTTTTAATCTCATCAAATCCACGGTACGGGATTGTACGATACGCAAAACCGAAATCACCACTTAGAAAACGGAATGTTATTTGTTCTGAGATATCTAATGACGCATCTTGATTTACTGTAATTGTTGTTTCATAGCCCGATAAATCGTATGTACCCGCAGCATAAGCATTGTTGCTAATTGTTGCTGTAAGCAAGGGCACAAAAATAACAAAAAGAAATATAAGCTTCAAAAGACTTTTTTTCTTCATTTTTCTGTCCTCAATTTCAATTTCTGGAGATTTACAGGCAAAACTCGGACGTTCATTGCCGTAGTTTGCAGAAAAACAATTATAACACACAAAAATATTATTTAAATCTTTGCTCGCTTTGTTTCGCTTATAAAAAGTCTAGATATCATCTTTATATTCCATAAACTATAATGAAGCAATCAGTTTCATAATTAACTTAATTCAAAGTTAGTATAGTTCATTCTAAAAATGATGTAAAAACAAGGAGGCATTAAGTAAAATGGATGAAGCAACAATCGAAATGCTTGCGAATGAAGTTCTCCACGCAGAAGATACGCAGGAACCTTTAAAACTTTTTACTGAGAGGTTCCCGGATATTACTATTAAGGACTCATATCAGATCCACCTACGAGTTGTTGAAAAGAAAAAAGCGCGTGGAGAAAAGGTTATCGGCAAAAAAATTGGGCTGACAAGTAAAGCGATGCAGGAGTTATTGGGCATAGATGAACCTGATTACGGCTTTATAATGTCCACCAATACAGCTGGGGAAGGAACCATTTCCATGTCAGAGTTGATCGAGCCAAAAGCTGAGCCTGAGGTGGCATTTGTTTTAATGGATGATTTGCAGGGTCCTGGCGTAACAGCCGCGCATGTACTAGCCGCCACAGCAGGAGTCCTTCCTAGTATTGAAATAATCGACTCTCGTTTTGCAGGATGGGGAATTAAGATACAAGACTCTATCGCAGATGGTGCAAGTATCGGAAGAGTGATTTTCGGAGCAGGCGGTCTTACTGACGTATCAACACCAGGTCTTGACTTGAGATATATCGGTCATGTGCTTGAAAAGAACGGCGAAATTGTGGAAACTGCTGCTGGAGCTGCTGTCTTAGGGAACCCTGCTGAATCTGTAGCTTGGTTAGCCAACAAACTCTCAGAATATGATATCATTCTTAAAGCAGGTGAAGTAGTGATATCAGGATCCTTAACGAAAGCCGTCCCTGTTCAAGCAGGAGATCATGTTAGAGCAACGTTTGGTCAACTTGGATCTGTAAGCATAAAATTTGTAGACTAATAACTCAGTTTGAATAACAATGAGCAATGATTCCTTAGAAGGTGAATCAGAACTATCGTATGTTGATGCACACTGCCATATCGGGCATGATCTCGATGGTACTCGACAAACAGCCGAAATGTTACTTGAGAAAATGGATCAGTGTGGTATTGACCACGCTATTATTTTTTCCTTTAATGAACAGGATCAGGAGCACTGTTTCAGAAGAGCAAATACGTTAATTGCTAATTTAATGAACGATCACTCCGAACGGTTCACAGGATTTTGTAGACTTGATCCACACAGCCCATTAGCAATCACTGAGTTGAAGCGTTGTGTGAATAATCTAGGCTTAAAAGGCATAAAACTACATCCACGCGCTCAAAGCCTTGACATCGATGCGCCATACATGATGCCTATATTTGAACTAGCAGAAAACTATGATAAGCCGATTCTTATCCATACTTCAGGGATTGTGCAGGGCATAGATCCAATAAAATCTGCTAATATTGTACATAAATTTCCAAATGTGAATTTTATTATGGGTCATAGCTACAAGGCGCATTACGGTATCAATAGCAATGATTCAAATTCTTCTTCTGCTTTTAGAGAAATACTTGAACTTGCATATCAGCAAAAAAATGTATATTTTGAGACCTCTTTCTTGCCAACTGCTTATCTCGAAGAATTAATCGAAAAAATTGGCGCTAGTCAAGTTGTTTTTGGTTCAGACTCCCCCTATGGAGACCCATGTTGGGAAAAATTGACAATAGAAGCACTTAAAATTCCAAAAAGTGAAAAAATAAAGATTTCTAGGACAAATATCTTACTATTAATCAAATAAGTCGTATAAAAAAAAGAAAGAAGAACGTTATTATTATGGAAGAACACCTTTTGCCATTTCTTCGAATTCTTCGTTGGTAAGGATTCTTTTGTTCTCAATTGCAAAGTCCTTGACTTTAGCTAAGATTTCTAGCGCTTGTTCTTCTGTAGGTTCTGGTAGGCCCAACTCTTCAGCTTTTATGAGAATCGATGGAAGACCTGATTTCTTTCCAAGGACAATATGAACATCTTCCTGACCGATTGCTTTTGGAAGGATTGGATACATCACTAATGGCATGCCTTTTTCCTTCAAGCGCTTCCACCAACCGGCAACTATTCCTGATTCCGTAACAAAGAAGTTGTCTCCAACAATTGGTTTTGCTGGTGGCATTTTTACGTTGGTGCGTTCTTGGACAAATTTTGACATTTCGTAGAGTTTTTCGAATTTGATTTTTGGTAGATCCACGCCATAGAGCATCCTTAAGGCTGCTAAAATCTCTTCAAGAGCGCAATTTCCGAGTCGTTCGCCGATTGCATTCACCGTTGTGTGCACAACTTCAGCGCCAGCCTGTAGACCTGCAATAGAGTTTGCTACCGCAAGGCCGAAATCGTTATGCATGTGCATTTCGACAGGCTTCTTTATGCGATCAATTATCTTTTTTGTGAGATATCGTGTAGCTTCAGGCGTACAGACACCAAACGTATCTACAAGTGCTACGGAATCTGCATGTCCCTCGGTACTAACCTTCTCTAGAAGATTAAGATACCAATTTACATCAGCGCGAGTTGAATCGATGCAGAAAAAACATGTATAAAGCCCATGCTCACCAGAATACGCAGTTGCTTCAATTGACTTTCTTAGCGCTGTCTCTAAATCCCAGGCGTATGCATGCTCTATGATATGATCGGAACTTGGAATTTCCATGATGACGCCATCAACGTCGCACTCAAGCGCCAGATCAACGTCACCTCGCATACAACGCGTGAAGGCAAAGATCTTGGCATCTACTTCTTTTGCGATAGCCTTAATTGCCGCCTTATCGTCTGCCGATACTGCAGGCATACCTGCCTCAATTCTATCGACACCTAATTCCGCTAATTTGTGGGCTATTGCAAGTTTGTCATCTTTTCTGAGAACAATGCCTGCCTGTTGTTCTCCATCTCTTAGTGTGATATCCTCAAATTCAATATTCTTAGGGAATTCTACTTTTGTCTCTTCAATGAAATTATAGGGGGAAACCCACCACTTATCAGTTTTCCAAGGTTCTGCCATATTTCTCACCTAATCTAGGTTTAATGAGGTTTGTAAAGATGTATTTTCACTTCAAATAGCTTTTGTTCGCATACTAAGATTATTTACTTCAATCGGAATGCATTTTTCAATTGATTTTGTGATGTGACAATATTCAACGCTCAACTCGAAGCATTTCTCACCGAGTCGTTCCTCACCTTCTTCAACCAGCATTTCAGCATTTATTACAATTTTTGTTAGCCGATAAGCTCTCACCTTTTGTTCAAAGTCTACATCTCCAGCGGCTTTTAATTTGAATTCAATAGGCTGAAATTTCATCTTTCTGCAGAAGTAGCAGAAAGTCGTGGTAATGCACCCAGCAACGGACGACATGAAAAGTTCATCAGGACATAAAGCTCTACTATTACCGCCCCAATCCGTTGGAGTATCAAACTGTACCTCATAACCGCTGTGTGTGGCAGTGAGTTTTCCGCCAGTTTCCCCATCCCAAGTCGAATTAACTTCAAAGACTAAATGTTCAGGATCGGTAGTTTTTGTCATTTCATCCACCTCAAGTTATTGTTTTTTTTAAACAGTTCAATTACAGCTAACATTTGTTGCACATAAACCTTATAAGGATGATTCACCTGCCTTTTGAAGCACACTGTTCTGAAGGTGGATTAAAAAATGGATTTAGGCATCTATCCTCCTCATATCAATGCGTTACGCTCGATTCAATTGAAGAAATTCCGGTATACTGCAAAATGGTTGAATGATCATACTATTTTTTACAAAACCAAATTTAGGAAAGCCGATGTGGATCCTACAGATATCAAGAGTCTTGATGATATCAAAAAACTGCCGTTCACTACTAAAGAAGAACTGAAAGCTCTTCCTAATAGCGAAATTTGCTGGCATCCTGAACTTACGCTTAGAAAACACACCTCTTCAGGGACAACGGGCATGCCTACTGCATCATGTTTTATCGATGTTGACCTGAAGGTAATGGGCACACTTGGGGCCCGTTCGCTCAAGCTTTGCGGATGCGAGGAAGGGATGACACTTCAGGTCAATTATGGCTATGGCTTCTTTACTGGGGGGTTGATTTTTGATGAGGCGGCACGACGTCTCGGCATGAAAATATTACCTCAAGGTGCTGCCCCAATTGACCAGAGTATTGCAGCCATGCAACGTTTTCAACCAGAGGTGTGGTGCTGTACACCAACTTACGCCAAACGGGTTTGTTATTACATAGATGATAATGGAGTAGATGTTTCTTGGCGTATCGGCTCTCATGGCGCTGAAGTATGGACGAACGAAACAAGAAAACTAATTGAAGAAGGATTGGGACCTGATTATAAGGCATATGACGTTTTTGGATTATGTGAAAAAGGAGGACCATTTGTCGGGCATGAATGTACTGCTCAGGATGGCTCCCATATTTGGACAGATGTATTTTATATGGAAGTATTAGATGAAAACGGCGAAGATGTTAGTGAAGGCGAAATTGGTGAACTCGTATTGTCTCATATCTATACTGGAGGTTACTCCACAATTAGATATCGCACTGGAGATAAAGTCAAACTTGTCGCGGAAAATGATTGTGCATGCTTTGCATCTGGCTATCCTCGTATACAAGTTTTGGGAAGAAAAGTTAAGGACGAATTTAAGGTTGGTGGAACATTCCTTATCCGTTCTGATCTCGAAAATGTGGCCGTCAATGCAACAAGAAAACTTCACGAGCTTTTTGGGACTGCAGTTGGAGAGTTTAGAGTAGAGCTCTCATCACTAGAGGGAACTACAGATGTACGTTATAGCGTAGAACTGACTGATCCTGAAAATGAAGAACAGAAAAGCGTAGTTAAAAGCGTTGTCCGTGACATATCACGACACATGATCAATAGGTCGTTCCCTGTTAAAACGTGTCCTATGGGTACTTATGAAAAGAGTCTAGGAAAAACAAAATTGATCGTTGATAAGAGAGATGAAGGAACTCAGTAGAGTACAAAGATTTTGAAAATAAATCGCTGAATATGAGGTTATTCAGTTTTTTCCTAATTTGTTTTTTCTGGAACTTTTTCCGCTATAGCAAAGCCAACTTCAAGCGCCCGTAAGTTTATAGTCTTATACTTTGTTGGCACTACTTCAAGCACAGCTTTCTCGATGGTGTCCTTTGAAACTACTTCTGTCAGGCCGACTAAGAAGCCGAGTATAATTATGTTAGCGACCACCTTGTTTCCAAGATCTATTGCAGTATTAGTAGCCTGTATTCCAATTTTTCTAATTGATTCAGATTTTAACGATGCTTCTTTCACTAAACCCTCATCATAAATGAATATGCCGTCGACTTCAATATCATCAATATAAGCATCTACGGCTTCTTGGGACATTGCTACAAGAATATTTGGTTTTGTTACGTTTGGAAAGATTATTTCGTGGGGGCTAATTTTTACCTCAGAGCTAGCTAATCCGCCTCGTGCTGCTGCCCCATAATTTTGAAATAAAGTAGCATATTGATTTTCATAGAGTGTAGCTGCACGTGCCAAGATAACTCCAGCAGTGATTGTCCCTTGACCGCCTGATCCTGCAAAGCGAATTGATAGTTCCATCCGTAAAAACACCATCCGTAAAAACAACTTTACATACGTCAACATATTCTTTTTAACCTTATCGATATTATTGAACTTAATTGGAGGAGCTTCAATGGTTAATATAAAGGACTTCCTTTCAACGAATATAGGCACTCGTGAAATCATGAATAAAAAAAAGCTGCTTTTATATGGTACATGCATGGCTGAAAAGTATCCTAGCATCCTAGAAGAGTATGCTGAAGGAAGAGTAGCTTTAGCGGTTTGTCTTGAGCGAGATCATATGAATATGATCGCTTTTAAACTTGCAACAATGGTAAAGAGTGCGAAATTAGAGGAAATTTCTGTTATAACAGTGGATGGGTCGCCTCATTGTGTACAATTACATCAAACTGTTTCTGAGGTCAATAGGTTATTTGATGAATCTCTCTCCACACGTTATTATGTAGTAGAACATGGTAAAATCCATGAAATAGATGCAAAAACGGTAAAAACCTCTCGATTCTTATCAAAAATCTCGAAACTTTTCAAATAAAAAAGGTTTATATGATAAGCAGTCGTGTTTTAATTATTTACAGATTCTATTATTGCAGAGAACGGAGGATTGCTTATGGGAAAAGTGGAACGGCTCGCTAAAAAACTAAAAAATTATTTAGCAACTGATGAAAATATTCTTTATGTTGCGGATACATCTTCTTTTAAGGATGCAATATATCCACCACAACTCATTGTAACGACACAGAGGCTTATTTTTCGTATTCCTAAGGCGATAGGACAGCAACTGGAAGATTTTCCATACAAATCAATAGTTAATATTCAAATAGATGAAAGTCTAGTGTTTTCAAGCATCATCATTAATGCTCCAGGTGTCGAAAGACGTGTCGAAGGACTTTCGAAAAAAGAAGCACAAGAAGTCATGAAATATGCAAGAGAGGCAAAACAAGGCCAATAATTGTGATTGATTACATAAAACAAATCGCAATAACCTTCAGTTTTTTTCATTTGGTACTAAATTCATAAATAGTAGTTTAAACCCCCTTAAAGCTATGTAAATGTTACAATAATTACTTTTGAGTGTGAAATACAATGGAAGAATGGAAAAGTGAAAACCCCCCTGCACTCACGTTTGATAAATTCACAAGAACGGCTAGATTATTGAGTCCCTTGAAGGGTTTCGAACTAGATGAACAAGAAATAGAATTCCGAAAGCATCCTTTATTGGATTACTGGTGTCGAATAAACCTAGGTAGGAGTCAGCGTGTTAAGCAAGCACATGCACCTTCAGATTATGATGACACCATTCAAGAAGTGATTAATAGAACACGTGAAAAATGTTTTTTCTGTCCCGAGAATATAGAAACGATGACGCCAAAATTCCCACCAGAAGTTGCGCCTGAAGGACGCTTAAGAAAAGGAAAGTTCGTTCTTCTACCAAATTTATTCCCGTTTGCAGAACACCATGCAGTCGGTGTTTTATCGGAGGACCATTTTCTTGGATTAAACGAAATTAAAAAGGAGCTACTGGAAGATTGCCTCACTGTGAGCTTGGATTACTTCACTCGGATATATGAATTGAATAATGAAACGAAATTCTGCTCAATAAACATGAATTATATGCCACCTGCTGGCGCTTCTATCGTGCACCCACACGTACAGATCACAAGCGATATAAAAGGGTCTGGAAAACTGCTTGAAATCCTTCAGAAAAGTAAAGAATATCATAAAGCGCATGGTACGAACTACTGGACAGATTTAGAAGGAACTGAGATGTGGCTAAAAGAACGATTTATTGGTACGAGCGGAGCAGTTTCATGGCTGACGAATTATGCGCCCATAGGAAAGAATGAAGTAATTGGCATTGTAACACGTCCTATATCTCATTTTCGTGCATTTGATGAAACCTTAATTAGCGATTTTTCAGAAGGACTTTCAAAGATCTTTTTTGGATTATGGGAGAAACGACATGTTCGCAGTCTAAATCTAACAATTTATTCTGGTCCGATTGATGTTGATGTAAGCGAATACTTTCGAGTTCATGTAAAAGTGATTTCTAGACCAGTTTTAAGACCATTTTATACTGGAGATACAGCCTTTATGGAAAACTTCTATGCTGAACCTATCATTGAAACAGCACCCGAATATGTTGCAAATGATTTACGCAGTTTTTGGTGAATAAATGAACCAATCAGCCTTAAAATCTAAGTTTATTGGCGCTCTAATCGGCACAGCCGTTGGTGATGCAATAGGTATGCCTTATGAGGGTTTGAACCCTCAAGAAGTCAATGCACGATGCACTATACCGATTGAAATGCAGGACGGAAGGTTGCCTAAAGGTAGTTACACTGATGATACAGAACTAGCAATTGGTATTGCTGAATCACTTATCGCAAACAAAGGCCTCGTTGATAACAATCACATACTTCAAAGATTTGTTGAGAATTTTGATAGAAGACGAGGTTATGGTTTTGGAACAATAAAAATCCTTCAAAAAAAGGCAAATGCCAAAACACTTTTCGGAACGGGTTCTTATGGAAACGGGGCAGCCATGCGTATTGCACCAATAAGTCTCGTTTATTATGATACGCCTACAAATCTTTATGAAGCAGTTGTTAAATGTAGCGAAATTACTCACGCACACATCTTAGGAATAGAAGGTGCTCAAATTCAAGCCCACGCTATTGCTCTTGCACTTGGATTAATCCAATCGACACATTCACTAGAGGTAACTGAATTCGTTAATGAAATATTGGGTATTGCAAAACAAGATATATACAAACAAAAACTTCACAAGATTTTAAATCTTTTAAATGAAAAAGGCGATCACCAGTTAGTTATTGACGAATTAGGTAATGGTGTCGAAGCGCAATAACATATGCAGTTTGTTTAGGCAATGATACAGATACTATTGCTGCGATGACAGGTGCAATTTCAGGTGCTTATTTAGGCGTTGATGCAATTCCTGAAAGATGGGTTGATTGTTTAGAAAACAATGATTATATTAAAAATCTAGCTGAACGAATATTTCACCTAAAGTCTACTTAAATACGATAAAAAAGAAATATGAAGCCCCGAGTGGGATTTGAACCCACGACCAACAGCTTACGAGGCTGCCGCTCTACCAACTGAGCTCTCATGTACCGGGGCGTGATATATCTACGCTTTAAGTGAGTGTATTTTAAAATAAAAAAATTTTCATTGCAAAGAATCTGATGAAAAATAAAATGGAATGAATTTATGTTACAGGCAATGGCTGCTGTATATTTTATTTTCGTTCATTGTTTGAGGCGCTTTCTTCTTCCTAGGGCGTTTATTATAACTATCTCGTTCGAACCTTAAGCGCTTAATCTTTGGTACTTCTAGTTTTTCTATTGGCAAATCATGAATCATTATTCTTTGAAATGAATCAAAGTCTCTCTCTGATAATAGCGAAATCGCCTCGCCTTCGGCTCCCGCTCTTGCTGTTCTTCCAATTCTATTTATATAGTCTTCTGGGTTTTGGGGGATATCATAGTTTACAATATGGCTGACATCATCAATGTCTAGACCCCTGCCCGCGACATCTGTTGCCACTAACACCTTAAATCTTCCAGCGTGAAAGTCTCTAATCACGCTGTTTCTTCTTGCTTGACTAAGTCCTCCGTGTAATGCTGAAACCTTTCCGGAGAGACCATTATTCTGTAGATTTTTGGTTATAAGGTCAACTTCACGTCTTGTATTGCAAAATACTATTGCTTTGTCTGTTCCTGTGTTTTTCAAAAGATGAGCTAGCAAGGAAAACTTTTGTCGAAAGTCTAATTCATAGTAATATTGTTTCAACAAGGTGTCACTGACTTGAGTTTCTGTCTGAACGAATTCCAAATTTTTTGAAAATCTGTTAGCAAGCTTAAGAATATCGTTCGATAATGTTGCGCCAAAGAAGAGCATTTGCTTTTCTTCTGGCAATGCACGAATTGCGGTCTCTACATCCTCGATGAACCCCATATCTAACATACGGTCTATTTCATCAAGCACAAAAACTCTAACGTTTCTTAAGTTAAGAGTTTCTCGCCTTATATGGTCAAGGATTCGGCCCGGTGTTCCCACGACGATGTGAGCCTTCCTTAGTTGTCTAATCTGGGGCTCTAGCGAGACACCGCCATAGATACACGCTATATTTACTCGCAAAAATCTTGAAAACTTCACAAATTCTTCAGCAATTTGTTGAGCTAATTCTCTTGTTGGTGATAAAACCAAAGCCTGAGGTTTGGTAATTCTTTCATCAATTTTTTCCAATATTGGCACTGCAAAAGCAGCGGTTTTACCAGAACCAGTCTTTGATTGACCTATCACATCAAAACCCTTTTGGATTAGAGGGATCGCCTCTATTTGAATTTCAGTTGGTTCTTCAAGCCCATAGATACTAAGGGCCTCTACAATTTGTTGTTCTATATTTAAATCGCTAAATTTCATTAATAACAGCTCTATGTATAATCACATTTAATTTCGTGATTTTTTATGGTAAGAAAAGCAGTCTATTAAGAACTCGTTTGTCGCTCTTTTGATAGCCTTTCTTTAAACTCTGAAAAGTAGTGGATTTTTCCTAAAACTTTTCTTAAACATTTAAACCAAAGACGTTCTCTTTTAAAAAACTTTTCTTCACTACAAGATTTTTTATACCTTAAAATGAAGAATTAAGTCCTGAATTTTTCTTTGGAATAGCAACAGGACACTTATAAGAATTCCAATTAGATACAGGACTAAGCCGGTATAAAAGTGCTGGATTACCATCGAATCTGAAGCACCATCCCACTGAACTTCTATATTGCCATCTTTATAGTCATTAATACGATATATGCTAATATCTGATTGCTTATAAACCTCCACGAATAAGTCTTTCCAATCATCGAATTTTTCTAATCCTTTTGTTGAATAAACCGCGTTTTCCATTCTACCAATATAGACATATCCGATATCGTATTTTTGAATGATTTCCTTAATTTGATTTTGATCTAAAGTAGTATAAAATGCATCAACATCATTTATTCGGTCATTGACATCCATCTTATACTGGGACATGAACCTTGGATTTGCAAAAACAATTTGTCTATCAGCGAAAACAGCGATTTCATAGAAATCATAATTACAAATGAATATTGCATCGTCTTCGGTATTTTCTTGTATCCATTGCATTGCATTAATTTCATCACGCGACACATAGAAATCTGGAGTGGAATAGTAAATAGACATTATTACAGATAAAACCGAACTTAAAGCGAGTAATGATATGACAGTAATCCCTATCGTACTTTTTGTGATACGTGGAAAAGAATCAAATCGCGTTAGGCGTATCTGAATTTCCTGTATAAAAACAACAAATCCCTTGCCTGCTAGTATTCCCATAGGAACTAACATGAAGTCTATAAAACGTAAAATATCCCAACCTTGTCCATATGGATCTTGGATGAAAAGTAAGTTTGCAACTATGAAGATTGAGATGATCCATACGAATAAGAGTATATCAAAATCTCTCCGTTTTTTAAAACTGATAAACAGGCCAATTAAGGTGAAAATGCCCATTATTCCAATTATCCGAGGTATATGGATCAAAGAAATCCATGTGTAAATCTGGAAGGGCTGAAGAATTATACTGGGCGAGAGCACCATCAGTGGTAGAAGTATAACTGACCCAATTGCAACACTAATAACAAAGACAGTCAAAATAGCGATAAAGGGAAAAAGTTGGCTTTTACTGGTAGGACGTTGTAGCAATATCTTTGCAATAAACAGGCCTCCCATGATCGTACATACCGCGATAAATGTGAGTCCATGGGTCAGTGCTAGGTTACCCAGAAGAAACCCTGTGACGCCTAAGTATCTTATATCACGATATTTTAAAGAAATTTGTATAAAATATAGCACTGCAATCATAAGAATAAATCCTACTGATTGTGGTTGTGGAGTAAAAAAGTATTCTATTAATGGAAAGACATTTCCATGCCAATGTCCCCCAAAGTATCCTCTATTAAGGACAATAAGTCCAATTGGACCATTCGTACTTGAATTAAATATAAGATCTCTGATAAACCGAACCCAACCTAGTTCATTAGAAATTGTACAGAAAAAAACTGCTGAAAGTGCAATTTTTTCATTTTGAAAGCCGCGAAGAACGAAAAAGAAGCAACCTAATGCAAAAAGAAGGGTGTGTATTGTTGGGAGGACACGGAAAAGTTGTAAAATAGGAATACCTGAAACAAGTGATGTTACAGCAAATTGCAGATGATAAAACCAGGTATAGACAACAAAACTTGCTCCAGCAAAATAAGGATTCCCAGGTGGAATACCATGCATAATCTCTCCTGAAAGTGCAATATGCCAAAAGACATCCCGTCTGTGCCAAGGAGCTTGAAATATGTACCCACTATCAGATGGAGCACCAAGTAGCAGATGTGGTATTCCTACAAGAAGTAATAGAATTGAAATAAACAAGATAAGAAGAATTTTGCTTGTCCAACTAAGTGCAAATTCTTCATTGATCTCTTGATCTGTCTTATTCAATTTAGCAAATATGATACCAAATATTGAGAGAATTGACAAAGTTAATGTAATAGGCAGTACACTAAAAGAAAGTAGACCTACAAGAAACCCTACAGTACAAGAAATGGGGATACTCAAGATCATTGAAAAGGTAAATTTCTCTAAAAGATTTTGCCTTCTTCCCAGCAAAGACGCGTAGAGCGAATAGCCTGGAAAAAAGAGAACTAATGTACTACCAAAAAAGGCACGGAGAATAGGGATATTTGCAGTAACTGAAATAATAGCAATAATTATTCCCAGTATGTCCCAGTAATACAACAGTAAATGACGGGCATTATCTTTAAAAAAAGGCGGTACCATTTTCGGGAAGTCACACCTGAATTCATTTATGGATGAAGTGAATAATCATTGTTCTTATAAATCGCAATGTTTGCTCTTTGGATAAATGAATTATAAATGAGGTTAAGAAAGTGCTAAAACAGGGCAAAATCTCGGTGATCATCCCTACTAAGGACGAAGCAGAAAATATGATGCCGCTTGCCCTAGCACTTCACAAAGCCCTTCAGCAATTTGATTTTGATGTTATTATTATTGATGATAGCCCTTCCAATGAGACAGTTGAAACGGCAAAAAAGGCATACGATCACCTAGGTATACCTGTTACTGTAAATCATCGTATGAAGTCTGGAAAAGGTTCTGCAATCAGAGATGGGTTCCGTTATGCCTCTTCTAGTGACTATATTGCAATTATTGATGCAGATCTTCAATACCCACCTCGCAGAATTCCTGAGATGCTTAATTTTTTAATTAATAAAAATCTTGATATTGTGAACGCAAATCGAATACGACAGGATCCTCCACATCGTCGAATTCTTGGGATGTTTTTCAATCTGCTTCTCAGGTTATTGTTTCATCTTCAATGGGACACACAGGCTGGCCTAAAAGTGATGCGAAGAGAAGTCACAGAAAATATCGATTATGTTACGGATGGCTGGGCCTGGGATGTTGAATTCTTGGTTAGAGCCGCACAAAAAGGATATTCAATTAATGAATACCCGGTTGAATTCCTTCAACGTAAAAAAGGGAAAACAAAAATCAACCCACTGACAAGCACACTTTCTATGTTTTTTGCTCTCCTTAAAATCCGACAAATATTGTGAACTCGTCTAACATAGACTAATTTTTGGTTTGAATTCATAGTTGATTATTTTGCGTGAGATCGATATCTGACTCAGATGATACCAAAGTAAAAGAGGTTTCTATCCAAAAAGACTATGCAAGGGTGTGAAAGATGACAATCTACATGGAAGAGCGATTAGAGCACATATTATGTAAATTTTGTAATAAGCCGACAGCACTGCATGTTTGTTTGGAATGTAATTCGCTTTTTTGCGAGAGTTGTGCTCATATGGAAGTAAGCAACTATTATTTCTGTAGCATATGCTTTTCGAGTGACATTCGTAAACTGAGAAGGATCAATAAAGACATAACTAAGTTTTTTTGCGGGAACTGCGGATCATCAAAAGTCAAAGAAGGGAAACAAAAATTACAATTGTGCCCTGCTTGTGAGTCAAAAAAATTTGAACATATTTATACACACCAACGCAACCTGTTCCTAAAGTATCGTGAATTCGGTGAAAAATTGAATCTTGCATTAGAGGAATCCCAGAAATTTGTAAAAAGCCTGGGCGAATATAGAGACCTTGTATTGAAGTTGCGCAGTCAGGGTTATTTTACATTCCCCTTTCTTGAAAAAAACCTTCTTGAAGCGTATTCTTCCTTTGACAATATAGAAAAGCAACTTATTGAGCGAGAAAGTCTATATTTAAGTATTTTAAGACAATATGTGATGGATTTCTTGAATAAGAAGCAAATTCACCCCTATCTATTCAAGAATTATAATGAAAAATTAGAAAGAATTGATGCAGCATATACCGTCTACAAAACTGGTGTTGATAAATTATTTGACGGTTTTAAGAACTCATTCGAAGAAATTGAAAGCACATTGAAGTCTCTAGAAGAGAATAAAGAGCAATTTGAAGAGCGGAAAGAGGTGCTTAGGCTAGGATTGAAAGAAAAGCCAATATGTAATCTTCCTGAAATTACTTGTAAATTAAATAGATCGTCTTTTCCAGTAAAAACAGGTCGTGGACATCTTTTCTTTACGAATTATCGCCTAGTTTTTACTGCAAACAGAGGATTAATGTCCAAAAACTCAGTAAAATTATTTGAACTACCTATTTCAAAAATCGTTGGTTGTGCAATACGTGAAAGAAAATTTTCTAAAAAACTTCATCTAAAAACAACGAAAGGCTTAATCAGCTTTTCTGGAGACATGAATGCTTTAAAAGAATTTGAAAAACATGTCAAATTTATGAAAGAATGGCAGCAAAACTGTGTCAAAGAAGATATCATAGAGGATTTAAAGCGCTGTAAGATCACTTTATCTGAAATTAAACGCAAAACGGATAGGGATATTCAAGAATTGCTGGATAATAAGCGCACAAAGATGTTCCCTGTCGTACTAAGACCAAGATTTCGTGATGACATCTATGGAACGATAGGCCCGATAGGCCCGATAGGTCCGAGAATGCGACCCCGTTTAAGACATATGCCCTCTCATGTGGCGAAAAAGATCGAACGATTAAGGCGTGAAAAACATTCAATATTGAAGACCATCGAAACACTAGAAGCAAAATTCAAATCAGGAGGAATCCCTAAGGAATTTTATCTACAAAAGTATCGTAATTTAACTGCAGAATTATATCAGATTGATACACAACTCGATGAACTAAACAGTATAGAAAGGTAAGAACATCTAATCTTACCTTAGAAACGGTTTTCCCCTTTTTTATTATTTTATAAGAAATTAAAAGGAAAGCATACCATATTTTATGTTTGTGTTTACCCACCAAGTTCGCGTTCCAATTCCTTTCGCAGTTTTTCTAGTTCTTTTGTGTCTGCCTTTTTCTTTTCTGGTTTTTCGGTTTCAGGGAC
>SMTZ1_10003877_pt1 | contig 18486 bp, 16 predicted proteins | sample DeeMarSWOR136_30_FD_25667 | JGI IMG/M metagenome (IMG submission 25667)
TCCAAAACAACAGAAGAGAAAAACAAGATATTAGAACTTATCGGAGAATGTAAAGAAATAGCGGAAAGTGTAAATAAACGAGCGGAGAGACCAGTTGAGGTTACTCCTTAGATTTCTTTGTTTTTACTGCTTTTTCTAAGTCGCTTAGGCGATTAATTAAGTCGTCCATTTGTTCTGTTGTCCTTTCTCTTTCGGTTTGTAACTCTGCTTTGAGATTTTCGATGATTCCGTTTTGCTCTTTGGTTTTTTTCTCCAGATATGCCATACGACCTATTCCCTCGCGTGAAAAACTACATTCCATATATTTCTCGGCGATCCAATTAACATCATGGTAGTCGAAGTAATTATGTTTACTGCCATGAACCAAATGACCCATAATTGCTTCGGAAAGGTCGGGGTCGATTTCTGCTTTATAGAGAATTTTTCTGAAGGCTTTTCTAAACACATGAATCCAGATTGACTTCGGATCAATACCGACGTTTTTAGCGATCTTTTTTAAACTGAAATTCAAAGCGGAGGACGTCACAAGTCTAATTTCATTGTCAACGGATTCCGAAACAAAGATAATATCGTCGTCTTGTGGTTGCCAGTCGTGAACTTCTTTCCGCCATTCGATATAGGTCTTCAAGGCGTCGGCAGCTTCATCTTGCAGAAATGCGTAATAGTAGGTCAGGTCATAAGATTTTATTTTTGAATCTAACTCACCCGTAATTTTAAGACGTACTGGAAGTTTAATTTCGGGATAGAGGTAGTCCTTCACCATGCCAAAAGTCCACTTAGTTAAGCAATTGATTCTCACACCGCTCTGATACAGACATAAGAATATTGCTTTATTGCGTATATTTCCACACATATCTACTAATTTATAGACATCTCGCTTTGAGGGGATAAAAGCGACTCGTTTTCTGATTACTTTTACTTTATCTTTGCGAGTAAGTGGAAATTGAATTTCATGTGCTTCAAAGAAGGATTTTATAACTATATTAATCCGTTTAGCAACTGAGAGTTTATCTTGTTGAATAAAGTCGTTTCTGATTTCTTTTAAGAGCCGTTTAACCTGTTTTATAGGAAGTTTCAATAATTCCTCGGGTGTGAGTTCAAAACAAGTCAAAAAGCGGTGCATGTGACTTAAATATCCTATTCGGGTGTTTTCTGCGCGATAGTCGTTTATCCAAAAGCGAATTGCATCAGAATCAAGTAAGTATTCATAATTTCTTTTCCTTTTAACAAAACGTCCATGTCCGTCTCTATTTTCAAATAATGGGAGTTCAAATTCCTTCCCATGAAATTTGAGAAAAGAGTTCAGCATGGTTTTAGTTTCTTTGGTCATCCTTTTGTCGTGGTTTTCTTGAAATTCAAGGAATCTTTGTCTATTCTCTTCGCCGCCGTTATTCAGTATATCTTCGGGATTATCTATGTCAAAAAAGCGACAAAATCCGCGAAGGTATCTAATATAGTTTTGTTTTGTCCAATCGCTATTAAAAGCGTCCAACCATTCCTTAATTGAAGGAATATTGGCGAACCATTTAAAAGAGTATTTTTTAGGAGTTTTCATGTTATCCATCAGAGAGTTTTTAGGTGGGTATAGCTAGGGGCAACGTCTATATATATATTTCTGGAACAACACTAATTAGATCATAAGGAATTTGTAGAACGACAAGAGGATTTAGCGGAACTCTTAGTCTATCATTTGATTCTCTCAAAATCCTAACTTATGATCTTATTAAAGAACTTGCTGAAACTGGCTTCGAAGAGATTATTTTATTCACAGGGCACTGTGGAAAAAGTCAGATGATAGCTTTAAGGGAAGCAGGATTCTCTTACACAAAAAATTCTAACAAATCTAAGGTTTTTCTTGTTTCTGCAGCTGATTTAGTCGATGAACGCGTAAAAAAATTGACGGCATCCCCACTTTACCATGCAGATGAACTCGAAACTTCTTTAATGCTGTTTCTAGCGTTTTCTTTGGTTAAAATGGATAAAGCAGTCAAAGAATCTCCTAACGTTCCTAAGTACCTTATTAAAACAACTGGTAGGCCCTGGATGAAGTCGAGTGTTTTAGGAGATGCCACAAAAGCTTCTTATGAAAAAGGTGAAAAAATCTTCAATTTGTTAGTCGATAACCTCGTACAAATTGTGAAGGACTTCCAGACCCATTAATGCAAAATGATACACTCCTAATACGTCAATATCATTTCCTTTTTATAATGAAAAAGTATAAGATAAACGAAATACTATTTGTATTTACAGCAATTTAATTTCGTGATATAAGCGGGTAACACAAGCGGGTATAGCGACCTGTTAGGTTTTACTAACGCAGGTTACCCCCGCAGTTGCAAGCAAAACGGTGATAAACTATGTCAAAAGGTGCTGCTCTACTAGGCGGTATACTGATTGGAGCCGCCGTTTGGATCGAAGTGTTTGCACTCCTAGGTCTATCATATTATTGGTTGGTGGTGCCACTCATTCTCGGATTCCTAGCTGGCTTATTTATCGGAGGTTCAGGCGAAGCTAGCGGTGGTGTGTGGCTTGGAGGTATATTTCTGTCAGCAATGGTGGGATTTTTCGTTTATTTCCTATGGTTCGATGTAAATCTAACGCCTATGTCTAATGCTGCGTTACTTACCATACCTGCTAGTCTCTTAGCGTTTGCAGGCACATTCTCCCTGATCATCCTCCGACAATTTTCCTTTTTTCTGATTGATTATCGCGAAGTTTTTTTGCCTATTCTTGTAGTTTATTTAACGTATGACTCTATGTACTAAATAATTAAAACATGAAAAGAAAAGCATATCAACTAGAAGGACTTTTTTAATTCTAGGGAGGCAAATCCTTGCTTAACAGTATTTGGATCATCGACAAGGACACGGGTACATGTGTATTCCTGAAAAGGTATGGGTATGGTATACCTGATGATCAAACATTAATTTCACGTTTCTTCTCTGCCCTTTGGAACTTTTTTAACGAACTTGAAGGGAGGGGAATATCTACTTTAACTACAACTGAACTTGACTTTGCTCTAGTAGAATCAGAACGTCTTCTTTATATCGTTGCTACATCACGTGATTCAGTACATCAATTAAAAATGGTCAGTTGGGTCAAAAATTTAAAAGAAGAGTTTTTGAAATCCTACGAAGAGGGCTCCAATTTTCAAGATTCGAGATTTATTAATGAATTAAATGAAAAACTAGATCAGATAGAAGAGGCTTGGCTTGACGAATATTTTGACGAATCGGAAGTTTTCTCTACAGGGGATTTACGAATAGCATCACAATTAGGGACTGAACTCAATCAACTGTTGACAATGCGCTTTGGTCATCAAGGTCTTGAAATCCTTAAATCCTTGGATGGATTAAAAACGGTAAAAGATATTCAGGAAGAGTTTGAGCTTACTAATAGAGAATTAAAAGAACTCTTTCGTATTAGTATTCAACACGGTCTCATTGAACAATCACAAAGGGCCACAGATCAGCGTATACCCTATCGAACAACAAGCACACCTGAAGTTTTCGCTTATGGAACTCCTCTGAGAAATAGAGTATGGAATAGATTTGGAAATCGAGGAATTGATGTCTTTCTATTTTTTTGGGGATAAATTTAGATATCGTGAAACAAATACTCGAATTAGCCCAAAAAGAGGGTTTAATCGAATGGTAGGGTATTAAGGCTTAGTTTTAAATACAATAGGTAACTATAATTCTAACGCTTCGACATCGTTAACAATATGTTCTGTTAGTTGAGCGAAGGTAGCTTCTACATTTAATCCGTCTTTTGCAGATGTTTCATAGAAGGGTATACCACGTTGTTCTGCAAAACTTTGTCCTTCATCAACTCCAACAACTCTTAACTCCTCAAGATCCTGTTTCGTACCTATTAAGATCGTTGGGATGTTTCCACAATGCTTTTCGATATCACCAAACCATTTTGGCAAATTTTGGAAACTTTTACGATTTGTGATATCATAACAACAGAACGCTCCTAGCGCTCCCCGATAATACAACGGACGGACATAAGAAAAGCGTTCTTGACCTCCTGTATCCCATATTTGCAGCTTTACTGTAGAAATTTTACTCTTGCTTTTTTGATCTATTTTTAGTATCTTGATTGAAAAATCTACACCAATTGTCATTTTATATGATTCTCTAAACTGCCCTGTGGTAAATTTACGCGTAAGCGATGTTTTACCGACCGCTCCATCTCCAACAACGATCACTTTGAAAAGATAATCGAAAGTCATTAAATTCACTTCATTTATGCCATTTTACTACTTCTTAGTAGTAAAAAATTACAAAATTTTTTTTTTGTAATTTTTCCCTTATTTCTTCCCTTGTTAATTATAATTATAATTTTTCCATAGTATAAGTATTTCTTTCCTTTCCTATGTACATTCTTTGTATTTTCTAACACGTTTTAAAACTTTGATTTTCTTGGAAAAAGCGTTCTTATATCTGTTTTGTGGTTGCGGAAAAAAGCCTAAAGTAATAATATTATACGAAAGTTAAATATATTAGAGCGTATCAAGTTTTGTTGTTTAACACTTTCCATTCAAAGCATTCGTTATTAAGCTTATAATTGAGGTGGATAAATGTCCGTTGAACCACGAGACGATTTAATGGAATTATTAAGTGAAATTGAGAGTTCAACTGATTTAGAGGCATGTGCAATTGTGACGAAAGAAGGATTAAGGATTGCCCATGCAACTGGCACCAATACAGACGCTGATATTTTTTCAGCACTTACTGCTGTTATACTTTCGATGGGCTATAAAGCCATAAATGAACTGGGTCACGGTGATTTCAAAGAAGTAATTATAAGAGGAACTGAGGGTTATACAATTGTAACCAGCATCGATAATGAACATGTGCTGGTAGGTGCTGGTCGTAATCCGATTCGAATTGGTTATTCTGCGCTTGTTTTAAGAAAATATGCGCTGAACATGGCTTCATTTCTTGAAAAGTAGAAGACTTAGTGAACTACCTCACACCCAAGCACAAGCTATGGGGCTTCCTTGTGTCGTAACTTGTAAGTTCAACTTCTGAAAAACTAAATTCAGTGAATCTCTCTTTTTTAACTTCTTTAAAATGAAGCAAATTATAGTAGGAGTTGTACTTTTGCTTTTTAATTGTTTTACCAAGAAATTTAAGTTGAAATAAAAATCGAAATGCCTTCTGTTTCGATAATTAAATTAAAGGACTCAGCATCTTTGAGTTTTTCCATCAATAATTGATTTTCTTGCATTAATTCAACATTACCTTTATTTATTAAAACAAACCGGGCATTATATTTGTTCATTATAGCAAGAATCTCATTTTCCTCTGTATTTAATCCAAGCGCTTTTTTCACATCTTCCTCTCTCTCAATTTGGTTTGTGTCTTCCCAATTAAGCAAGTGTCCTCTATCTACGGCAATAGGGTACACCGAACACCAAAAAGGTAAGACATTACCAGTTTTAAGGTCTGTTAGAACTATGCTTCCTTCTGGAATTATCGCTCGGATCGTTTCTATATCTTGGTCCGAGAGATAAAACGAGTCTATATCAGCGATTTCTCCCGTAAACGGTTTGTAAATTAAAAGACCTCCGAAAACTGATAATGGGGCAATAGCAATTGCACTCAGCATAAGAATAGTTATTGCATTTTTAGGAAGTCTTATTCGGCCTGTTCCAACTGAAATATTGGCAATTTCTTTAATACCATATATCCCAATTGTGGCCAAATTAAAATCAAGAAGAAGTTTAACAAACCTATATTTGTATATAGCAATTCCACGAATCACAGGAATAAAATCTTCAAGTAAAACAGCTACAAAAATAATTATAATTACTCCAATTACAGTATATAGTATTAGCCGAATCTCTTGTTTTTCAAATGCTCCTCTATACCATATTATTATCCATCCAAGTCCTATAATTATCAGATAGAAGATGATACTAATCGATTTGTAAAAGAAGAATCCCGAGAAATATTCTAATGCGAAAATTCCTTCATTTAAGAATAAACTATCATAAATTGCCCCAAAACTGTTTTTTGTGAATTCTTCTGTGGGGTACCAACTTATCACTCCTAATAGAAAAGATACAATTAAAATAATGCTAAAAACCACTTCATTAATTTTAACGGACCTTTTAATGAGTGAATTAAAGAAGATGTAACTTATCGCTCCAATTAAGAAAAAAGTAGGCATCTGTACATGAATAAGCATCCCTATTAATGCTAAAGGTATCGTGAAAAAAAGATGTCTTTGATTATCATTTTTTAAGTAGCGAGCAAAGTAATAAAATGCAAATAATGTGAGGAAATTTGAACCGTTGTAGTGTATAGCTGGATAAAATACACATGAGTAGAGACCAAAAAGTAGTGCTGAATAAATACATGTTTTTTCATCAAAGATCTCTTTTGAGATCTTATAAAAAGCGATAGTCGTTAAGACTGCACCAATGGGTCCAAAAGCTGATGCAAGAAAGTAAATCTGTAGGGGATGCTTAAGATTAAACAGTCTACATACTGTTCCTATGATTAATTGTGTAAGTGATGTAGGTTTTGTCCAATATTCCGTGCCATAGTGTACATCTTTAGCAGGATAATTTCCTGATGCAATTTCTTTAATTTTTGTATAGTAATCCCACTCAAATTCAGGATGCATATTTGCACCAGTGGCATACGTAGAAATAATTGTGATGATCATTACAACAATAATGATTACAAAGAGTTGATTTCTTTCTTTTTGTAGAGAAAAAAACCAGATGAAACTCACCAAACCGATCATCAAACCAAATACAGCCAAATAGACTGTCGTTCTTGATATTATAAACAAAATTGAGACCGTAAATTGCCAGATTATAGCAAACAGGACACAAACTGTCAATAAGAACGAACGTCGATCCATTTTTTGGTTGCCCTCAACATTCACAAGACTTCTTCTAATTAATTACTACTGTCTATTAACTAAATCAAATAGATTAGTCTAGCATCAAAAATTAGAAGATGTGTATGCTTTATGAGGGTAATGCTTTTGTTTTATTTATTAATGAAAAGAAACTTCCTTATTTTGAACTTTCGTAACTGAAGTCCAAATTGCAAAAAAAGAATTTGATGCAAGGAAAAGGTAGGCTATTATTAGATATCTTTTCCTTACATAGGGGGTCATTCATCTCCACCAGTTCTTAACATCCAAAGCCCCATTGGCACAAGAATCACTGGAAGTATGAATGCGAACCAGTTTATGTAGAGATAGTACACAAAGTCCATTACTCCATAGAACACCGTGGCTATCGAAATAAGTATAAAAACGATGCCTAGTATCCTTGTCCAAATCTTATCCCAGTTTACCACGTTTTCCCCTCCATTTTTGAATTTATTGCTAAGATCAAACCCCGCACGCTTATATTTATATTTTTCGATGAATTTACACCAAAAAAACAATATATTAGTATTAATTAACTGAATCGATTTAATGATGATTTAGTGATAATTGACTATTTTACCCCACAAATAGCCGACAAGATTATATTCATTATAAGACATCCCTCTCACTACTACATCGGATTTCCCGCCAAAATAGATCAAAATTGTATGCCTGTAGAACCTTGCCTACCCCGAGTTGGGCTATAATGAAATCATTATCAATGGATGGACTTCAAAGTAAAATTAAGGAGCATAAGGAACTTATACTCATTCTAATCTTCTCAATCATTATTCGACTTTTATTTTTAAATCGTCCAGAATTACAGTCCAGGGATGAAGGTGTTCACGCTGTAGTTGCCCAAAGCCTTCTTATTAATCCATTAAAGCCGATTCTTATAGCAAATCCTATTCCAGGTTTAGAAAATATCAGAGAATTCCCTCATATTTTTTTGGAAAAGCCGCCGCTAATCTTCTGGCTAATGGCAGTTTCCTATAAAATTTTCGGAGTGAATGAATTTGCAGTGCGATTTATTCCGGCTGTATTTGGCATTATCTCAATTCTGCTTACTTATGTATTAGCAAAGCAATTTTTTGAAAAAAGGATTGCTTTACTTTCTGCTCTTCTTTTATCACTGTGCCAGTTTCATATAAAATATAGCCGTCAAGGAATGTTAGATGTCCCATTAACGTTTTTTAGTCTTTTAACTCTTTTTTTGTTCATTAAAGGATTCAATTCAAAGTCATCATCATCAATTTTTTGTGTATTGGCTGGCATCTCTCAGGGATTAGGGATACTTACAAAATGGCATGCTGCAATATTTCCGACCGTCACAATTCTACTATTTGTATGTCTACAAAAAAAATGGGAATTCCTTTTTTCTAGGAAAATTGCATTCTATTTTATTTCTGTTGTGCTTTCTACATTGCCTTGGCTTGTTTATATGTATGTGAGTTTTCCAGAGGCCACTAGAATCTTGATCTTATTTGAGCTAGGTGGTCGCCCTTCTTATGTGAGTTCACGAGGCCCATTTTGGTATTTTGGCATGTTGATGTGGGGGCTAACGCCATGGGCACCAATTACTCTAATCTCTGTCTTCTATTCTGCTTGGAAACGCAGTTCTGGAGACTTATTCCTTATTTTAATCAGTGGGACAACATTTTTTACTTTTGAGATAAGTCCTTATAAACTGTATTTTTACATCCTTCCAATAATTCCATTTCTCCTCATTCTGACTGCTCGATTCATCTACAAAATTATTTTACTAAGGGAAAAAACTATTCTTTTGTTTGCGGTTTCTTTAATCGGATCAATCGTATATGTCTCTTTAAAAGGAGTATTTCCGAATACTTTGTTTGGAATTGATCAACTATTGCTTTTATTGATAATCAGTGCTGGTGTAGGACTTTATTACATTGTTATCTGGTTTTATAGCAATAAAATGAATTATTCTTATCCAACAAAATTTTCACTGCTCCTGCTCCTTCCACTTTTTATCTCTAATTTTGCGTTTACTGGAGTAGATATGTACACAGACGTTTCATATGGTGATGTAGGTATAAAGGAAATAGGTGCTTATATTAAAAACCATTCTTCAGAGGACGATTTTGTCTTTAGCACACCTGGTCTCGGTTGGTCAATAATGTTTTATGCAAACAGGTCAACCTATGAATTCCATGTTCTACCGCGAGAGATTTTTGAAAACTATATTTTAACGAAACAGGTGAAGTTTATTGTCATTTCTGAGGAATTTCTTTCTTCTACCAATCAAAAGGTAAACTTCGTTTTGACACATTCAGTTGAAGTGAGTATTATTGGTGCCTCGCCTAGTCTGCATGTTTACCACATAATCTGAGTAATTTCGTGTTAGACTCGCAATCCTTTTACCAAAAATCTTAATCCTAAGAGCAGTAAAAAAAATGAAAATGCATAAAGGGCGAGAGGTACAAATGGCGAATAAGGATACAGCTGAATCCAAACCATTTGACTCAAAATTACTATGAATAAAATGCCCACAATAATGCAACTTAAACCTACTATTACAAAACTTAGCTGCCTCATGTCCTCCCCGTTAATATTCTCTTAGATAACATTAATCAATAAGAAACATTGTAATTATTCATTTTCGCTGGAAGGCTCACTATGCCCAATTTGTGCGCGTTTTAGTGCGACATTTATTTTTCGCTTGTCTGTTCCAATGGTTTTTATGATTTTTTCAATTAATCTCCGAGTCTTAGCACCTTTGAGGCCTCTCTCTTTCATAATCTCCTTTGCAAATTCCTTTGCAAATTCGTCACTGTTGCTCATATTGTCACCTTTTCTTTTTTCATTTCACATCAGACAGTTCCAAGACTCGCATTTTACATTTTAAAGACTCATCATATTCTCCTAAGAGCCTATATAATTCTGCTAAATTGTCCCATGTATGAATGTCTGTATCATCTATTTCTAAGATCTTCAAAAAGTAATCAATAGCTTCTTTTACATTTCCTGTGCGAGTATACAACATGGCAAAATTGTTCAATATGTCTTTGTTTGCACTATCAAAAGCTAGTGCCTTCTCCAAGCATTCTTGAGCTTTTGAATACTCTCCTAATTGTATATATGAAACAGCTAAAGCATTTTGAAGCATTAAGTTTTTTGGAATGCGTTCTTCTTTTTGCTCAGATGTAATAAGGTTTAGTGCCTTGTTCAAACATTCAAGTGATTTATTGTAATTTCTTGTTTGAATTAAAAGCACTCCTAAGCTAATCCATACCTCCACATCTGAAGGATTATCCGAGACCAATTGGCGATATTTTTCCATTTTTGCTTTATCTTCTTCAGAAAGGAAGGTTGTTATATCTTCCAACTCAGCTGTTTCTGCAGGTTGTTTTTCCAATTTTTGCATACCTTCCTTCTATGGCTCAATTATTCTATTTAGGGATCGCAGGTCCCATTTCGCTTAATTCTTGTGTAAATTCTTCTACAACATTCTTAAAGCGTATGCCCTCAGAAGCTGAAACCCATTCTAAGCGCACTCTTCGAGGGTCGATCCCAAGAAGTTCTAGAAATCTTTTGGCTTCTTCAACCCTTTCCATTGCACGTTCATTTCCATTTTGATAATGACAGTCTCCAATGTGACAGCCCCCAACTAATACACCATCAGCGCCTCGATAAAACGCTTCAAGTAGAAAATTGGGTTGGACGCGTCCAGAACACATAACTCGTATAACTCTGATGTTTGGTGGATATTGAAATCGTGATACTCCTGCAGTATCAGCTCCAGCGTAAGAACACCAATTGCATAGGAAAGCTACAATTTTCGGTTCAAAATTTTGTTTTTTAATTGTGTCAGATTTACTTTCACTCATTTATCTCACCCTTAAAATAAACATGCTTTTATCATTTCCATTATTTGCTCTTCAGTGAAGTGCTTTGCTGAAATAGCACCTACTGGGCAGGCTGGACGGCACATTCCGCAGCCCTTACACAGAGCGGGGTTAATTCGCGATTTCACCTCTTTAATAGAGATGTCTTCATATTTTTTAAATACTTCTACAGTCTCGATGGCGCTATACGGGCAGATTGAAACACATGTGCCGCATCCAATACATCGAGTTTCATCGACGACCGATACGTATCCTATTGTTTCTATGACTCCTGTTGACAGAAGTATGGTTGCTCTTGATGCTGCTCCACTCGCTTGTGCGGTCGCTTCACTAACGCTTTTCGGATAATGCGCAGTACCACATATAAAAACCCCGTCAGTTGCGAAATCAAGTGGTCGTAATTTCATGTGAGCTTCCAAGAAGAAAGAGTCTTGCCCTAATGGTACTTTAAGTTGTTTTTGCAAATTAACAGCATCATCTTGAGAAACTAAAGGAGTGCTTAAAACCAACAAGTCACAATTCATGCAAAGTTCCACTTTTGCAGAAGTATCGTAAACATTGACTTTCACTGAGTCATTTTCTGATGTAACTACCGGTGGTTTATCCTCGTGAAATCTAATGAAGGTGATATTCTGACTTCTAGCCAATCGATAGTATTCCTCAAGCCCTTTTGCGGGCATAATGATATCCCGATTAAGAATATAGATGTTGGTTTTTGGAAATCTTTCCCGTAACGTTAAAGCATTTTTAATGGCCGCAGTACAACAGATTCGGCTACAATATGTTCTTCCTTCCTTTTCTCGTGCGCCTACACATTGAATCATTAACACATTTTTTAGATCACTAATCTCGTTGTTCTTCAGACGTTGTTCCAATTCAAATTGAGTGATAATGTTACTGTTTGTTCCATATCCATACATATCAACTGATTCGAGCACTTTTGCGCCTGTTGCCACGATAATCGCGCCAATGCGTATATCTTTTCTCTCTGAATTTCCAATCGACAACTTAACGTTAAAGTTCCCCACAAATCCTTTAATATCTTCGATTTCTGTATTCAAGAGGACTTTGATGTTGTGATGTCCCTGTACAGCTCGTATTTTCTTGCCGATGATATCTGTCGCATAGATATCTGACGGCGCAACTTTATGTAGATCTTTGAGTAACCCACCGAGTTCTGATTGTTTTTCAACTAAATAGGTTTCAAAGCCCTGATTAGCACTGTCAAGTGCCGCCGTCATTCCAGTAATTCCTCCCCCTATGACTAAAACTTTTTGTTCAAGGCCAATCTCGCCTTTAACTAACGGCTGAAGATATCGAGCCTTTGAAACATACATGCGGACTAAATCTTTTGCCTTTTCTGTGGCTTCTTTTGGCTGACGCATATGAACCCATGAATCATGTTCCCTTATGTTTGCAAATTCAAACAGGTATGGATTTAGTCCTGCTTCCTTGCATGTTGTTTGAAATAGTGGCTCATGTGTGCGTGGGGTGCAAGCAGCCACTACAAATCTGTTTAAGTTGTGTTCCTTTATCAGTTCATCCTTTATGACGTTTTGGGCTTCACTAGAACACGCATATTTGTTTTCGACAGCAACCACGACATTGGGAAGCGTCTTAGTGTACTCTACTACTTCTGGTACATTTACGACTCCCGCTATATTGATCCCACAGTGACAGATCATCACGCCAATACGTGGTTCTTCTTCTGGTTTAACTTCTTTGAGCTGGTATGTTGGTGGCTCTTCGATTAATGTTCCTCTCGCAGAGGCTAATACTGCTTCAACTTTAGCAGCAGCACCGCTTGCTTGAGCTACAGTGTCTGGAATATCCTTTGGTCCTTGAGCAAAGCCTGCTACAAAGATACCTGGTTTATTAGTTTCATTAATTAATGTCAGTTCTTTTTCTATCAGAAAACCATTTTCATCTGTTTCAATTTCAAGCATCTTAGTAAGTTTTTCTGTCCCTGCTGAAGGTATTAGGGCCGGTGAGAGGATCGCTAGATCAACACGAAGATCTTCAACCTCTTGCGTGTCGAAATTAAATAGATGAAGAATCACATCTTTTGTTTCGGGATCTTCAGTAATATTACATACCCGGCCACGATGATAGCTTACACCATATTCATTTTCCGCTCGTTGGGTGTATTCATTGAATCCTTTACCATATGCTCGTAGATCGATGTAACAAATATGACACTCGGCCTCAGAGTCATGCTCTTTGGTTATTATAGCATGTTTTGTAGCATATACACAGCAGACGACTGAGCAGTATTTCTTTCGTTTTTCATTTCTTGAACCGCAGCATTGAATCCAACCTATTTTCTTAGCGTCTTTAAGATCCGATGGACGTATAATATGACCTAGGGTAGGTCCAGAGGCACACATAATCCTCTCGAATTCCAGACTTGTTATAACATTAGGATAGATCCCATATCCATATTCTGAAATCGTTTTAGCATCATATAAATCGTAACCTGTGGCTATAACTATAGCACCAACCTTAATCTCACGTATTTCTTCTCTCTGGTTAAAATCAACAGATTTAGGTCCGCAAGCACCCTCACAAAGACGGCAACGAATGCAGTAATCCATGTCTATAGTATAGATATTGGGCACAGCTTGAGGAAAAGGCGCGTAAATAGCTTTTCTCCAACCAAGATTGCAATCAAATTCATTAGGAACGTATACTGGACAGATTTGCGAACATTGTCCGCAACCTGTGCAGGTTTCACCATCGACATATCGAGGTTTCTTTAGAATCTTCACATCAAAATTCCCGACAGATCCTGAGACGTCCTTAACTTCAGAATAGGTGAGAAGCTCAATATTTGGATGTCTCATTGTTTCAACCATTTTTGGGGCTAAAATACAGAGTGAGCAGTCACCAGTTGGAAAGGTTTTATCAAGTTGAGCCATTCTGCCGCCAATACTCGGTTCTCTCTCAACTAAAAAAACTTTAAATCCACCATCAGCGAGATCTAAGGCTGATTGGATACCTGCTACACCGCCTCCAATTACAAGAACTGCACCTGTTACTTGTTGACCTTCTTCCATGATCGTCACCCTTTTTAAATGGGTTTCAAGAACCCTCTAATCTTAGTCGCGTCAACTTTGTTAAATTGAAATCCTAACTCATTAAATCGTAATCCTAACGTCAAGCCAAGTAGCTGCGGATAGAATAAAGCCGGTAAGTCATATTTTATTCCAAGATCTGACTCTATTTTTATTTGCTCTACATCAAACATAACTTCACAAAACGGACATATGATGACTGTACAGTCTGCACCTGCTGCTTTAGCACTATCTAATTTCTTTTTGGCAAGTTCTTCGGCTAATTTCTCATTTATTGCTAGAATTGGTCCTCCACAGCACTTAAGTTGTTCATCCCACTCTACGGCTTTGGCACCAGTTATCTCTACTAAGTCTTCAAGGAGGTGAGGTCGCTCAATGTCGTCAACTTGTGCTGCTGCTGATGGTTTGAGGCTGTGGCAACCGTAAAACACCGCGGCTTTTAGATCTTCAAAACGTAATGACATTTTCCTTTCAATATTTTCAAGTCCATATTTCTCAAGCATTTTGATGAAATGATAAACTTCAATTGTTCCCTTGAATTCCGGCAGTTCGCTTTCTGATAAAACTGTATTTACACGTTCACGTAATTGATCATCATGCTTTAGAAGGTGATTTACTTCTTTTAGAGTTCCAAAACATCCATTACATAATGCAACAATATCTAAATTCAATCTTTCAGCGATTACCAAATTCTTTGCTGCCATAGAAATCCAAGTATCAAAGTCAACAGATCGCAAGAAGATGGGACCACAGCACCCCGCACCTTCCTGTTGCATATCCACAAATTCGATCTCTAATATCTCCGCGCATTTACGTGCAGCGGCATCATAATTATTGTAACGAGAGGGGATTGTGCATCCTAAGAAAAGTGCATATCGATGGTTTGCGCTCACCTCATTCACCTTCCTCGATTAACTCCGTAATCTTTGTTTTTTTGAAGATCTTCCTTATTCCTTCAACATCTGGCTCTTCAGGTATAGCGGGTAAACCTAAATCCTCTCTATCTTCATTCTCAAAATCAGAAATTTCGGCAATTCTTCCCATCTCGAAGATATTCTCCAGCAGAGTCTTTACAGCATCAGGCATTTCTCTATCTCTAGATGCGATATTTTTAATGGCAAACAAAACATCTGTGAGATTTACGCCTTGTGGACACCTTTCTAAACAGTTAAAGCATGTAGTACAAATCCAGATAGTCTTTGAATTGAGAACTTCATCTCTGAGTCCTAAAAGTGATTTCTGTATGATTTCATGTGGTTTTAGATCGAATGCGTGCTGAACTGGACATGATGCAGAACATGTGCCACACTGGTAACAAAAGAAAATTCCTCGTCCTTCTGGGCTAGCTGCAATTTCATATTTGAAGTTTGGGTCAAGTTGAGAACTATCAATACATTGTTCTTCATTTTCCATAAAGATCCCTCTCTGTCCATATGTCATCTGTTCTTAGTTAGGATTCAGATGATTTCTGTTCAAGTCCCATTGCTTCAGAAACTAAATTCACGATATCATATACTTTCAGTTGAAACTGTTTTCCTTCTCCATTCTCTCGCTTTTCATTGATAAGACAATTAAAGTGAATTTGGCATTTAGGACACGTAGTAACCAACATTTGCGCAGTGTTTTCTGCTTCCATTACTCTGTCTGTCCTAATACCCTTTGTAACATCATTACAGCCTAAAAAACAAGGAACGCCGCAACATAAAGCGGTTTCTTTGTTTCTTTCCATCTCGTAAAAACGTACTCCGATGTTTTCCATGCTGTTAAGAATTGTTCTTGGAGCCTCATAGACTTTCATATATCGTCCTAATCGACAAGGATCATGATAGGTTACAGTTATTTCGGGAGAAAATGGTTGAGTAAATTCAATCGCCCCCTCCTCAATTTTCTGGGCGATAAATTCAGTTATGTGGAGTATCTCAACCTTACCAAAGTCAAAATGTCTCGGATACTCGCGCTTGAGAGCCATATATCCTTCTGCACATGATAAAATGACTCTTTTTGCGCCACTAGCCTTTATTGTTTCAATATTTTGCTTTGCTAGGCTCTTAAAGACATCAATATCTCCTCGCCATAGTGCATCATGTCCGCAACACTTTTCCTTACGAAGGATTACTGGAGGTTCATCAAGCAAGGCGTCCAAAATTCTGAAGGTGTCGTGGGTTATTGATAATGCATTAAAGCCGATTTCTTTTCTGAAATAATCATAAGCATCGAAAAATGGAAGGCATCCTATAAAATACGCAGTCTCTCCAGTCTCAACTACATTTACTCCTTCGGGTACTACATAGTCTGGTAGATTTCGTTGAAGAGATTCGTCTGCCATCATTTTTTGAGAGAGTGAAAAAATGCTATCATGGGCTTCTTCTCCACGAATTTGGAATTTTTCTATCATTTCAGCCCTAGCATCTTTAACCATTTCTGGAAAATTAACGTTCTGAGGGCATTTTTCATAACAATAACCACAGGTGAGACAAGTCCAAAGTTTTCCCTCTTGCAGGATTTTCTCCCTGTTTCCAAGCAAAAGGTCGAAAATATATAAACTAGGTTGATAAGGAATGAAGTAACCTAAAGGACAACAACCAGTACAGACTCCGCACTGATAACAGCCTTTTACTATTTCTTGCAGGATTTTTTCGTCTTTAGGATCCATCTTGGTCGATGTCATAATTTCTCCCTTCATAAGCTTTTTGAGCTATTCGTTTACCTTTTTCTTTAGAGTCAACTCTTTGATTGAGAAATAATAATGTGGGGGTATTTCAGGCGATTGCTGATATTTCTTCAGCACTGCTTTAGAATTTCGACTTTTTTTTCTCTTAGAAAGCTTCTCGACCAATTCTATATTAATTGGCTTCTCATTTATCCTTAAGTAGCCCTCCTCAACCGCATTTTCGAATATTCGCGTGCCTACGTCTGTCCTAATGACCGCAGTGGACCACCCTGAAGCGGCACCTATGCTGCCAACTGAAATATCTGCCAGTTCAGAAGTCAAATCTACACAGTAATGACATGCTTCTCTGGCAAATTCAGCGACTTCGGCTATCGGTAATTCGATAGGATCACCTTCACTCATGTGGAGGAAGAATTTGCCTTTATTGATATCAGTTTTTTTCACATCGCTTAATTGAACCCCACCCTTCTCTGCAATCTTCTTTAATCCCTCATAGGGGAAGCTTTCCATGCAAAATAGACCAAGAACCGCGACGATCTCGCCAAAGATGTCTGAAAAAACGTCTCCGTAAAACACCTGATACTTCCGTAGGGCTTGAAGCATACAAGGCGTCCCAACTACGCATATCCTGTCACATTCAGATTTTCGCACTGTGTCTAAAATTGATAGATTTGGAGACATAGCGTACTTAGTCCCAGCACATTTAAGTAATTCAGTAATATTTCTGATAATGCGAGGTTTTGGTTTCCATGGGTCAGCTTCAAGTCCTACAACAACTGCTCCATCAATTTCCCCTTTTTCCAATAATGACGCAACTAATGATGTGACTACTCCACCATCTTGCTTTACCGCTTTTATGGCATCATCAGTACACTGTGCCATTACATATTTCTTATATGGGCCAATAGGTTCTTCTTTAAGATGATGGTCGGGATTGATAATCTTTCCTAATATATAGCCTTTAAGCAACCCAATCGGTAAAAAAGTTCTTGGGCAGTTTTCAAAACAAAGAGAGCAGTGTATACACACTTCGTCATCGAGAATTGGTCCATTGTCACTTACTGAAAGTGCATTTACTGGACAGGCTGAGACACACAATCCACAAAAAGTACATAAGCGCGTAGCCAAAATGTTTTGTACTGATTGACCTACAGCAACGTCAGTTGGCGGTAGTAAGCTTAATCTAAGTAATTCACCTTCAACGATTTCGGAAATTCTTGTTCTGAAGATAAGCTCATCTTTGGTAGATATGCTTTCAACTTTTCCTTCCGATTCTAGATGTAAAAGATGTGAATAGATGTCAAATTCTTCTAAATCCAATTCTTTTGCTAATCGAGAAATAGAGACTCCGTCTTTAAGGGCTAACTTAGATAAGATTAATTGTCTTCTTAAATCATCTTCAAACACTTGATCTTCAATATAGTGAATCAGTTTAATATCAAGTTTGCCCTTTTTTATTATCTCCTCTTCATTCTCTAGAAGAACTTTCGTTCTAAAGTTCTCTGCGGTATCTACAATTGCATTCAATTTTTCTTTCAGTTCAACCAAATTCTAAACGCCCCTTTGCATTCTAAGGGTTGTCTTCTTGAAACCACAATGTTTACGTTTCAAGAGTCATTCAAGTTTTAATGGATTTGGTCCAAGCTTTTCGACTTTCTTGAGGGTATCCTCCACAGCTGCCACAAATCTATCTGCTTCTGCAGCAGACAGGAAGTACATATTGACTCGGTTTTCGCCGAGATCATGTCGTTTGAGGATTCGTTTAACAAAGTTGACGTTTCTCTCTGCCTTCAAATTTCCGTCAGGAAATTCACATTCACCCTTGTGACATCCAACTACCATTACACCATCAGCGCCCTGCCGAATGGCGTGAAGAAGGTGTCCTGCGTTGAGTCGTCCAGTACAACGAATCCTTACAATATTTATGTTTGGTGGGTACTTCATGCGACATGTGCCAGCTAAATCGGCT
>SMTZ1_10007933_pt1 | contig 18481 bp, 12 predicted proteins | sample DeeMarSWOR136_30_FD_25667 | JGI IMG/M metagenome (IMG submission 25667)
TGGCCCGCATATTTCACCCGATGGCTCTACACTCTACTTCACCCACATGCTGTGGGGCGCGCCCAATAGCTATGACAACATATGGCAGGCACCAATTTTCCCTATTGTTGACTTCAACGGCGACGGAATTGTTGACAGTGCTGACATGTGCATTATAGTTGAACATTGGGGTGAAAGCTATTCCCTGTGTGACATTGGCCCCATGCCCTGGGGAGACGGCATCGTCGATTTAGAGGATATGAAGATCCTGGCTGAGCATTTGTTTGAGGAAGTGGACGATCCGACGCTGATCGCTCATTGGCCTCTGGATGAAGTACAGGGTGATATAGCCTATAACAACGCATCTGATTGCGATGGCACCTTAATGGGCGATCCAGTTTGGCAGCCTGATTGTGGTATGGTAGCCGGAGCGCTTCAACTCGATGGAATTGATGATTATGTTATCACTGACTGTGTATTAGATCCGGCGGATCCCGAAATATCTTCGGGATTCAGCGTATTTGCCTGGATCAATGGTGGTGCACCGGGACAGGTAGTTATCTCACAACAAAGCATGGCCAACTGGTTGGCAGTAGATGCCGAGGGTAACTTGATGACGGAATTGCAATGTACTGGTCGCACCGCGGGTTATCTGTTTTCTGAAACAGATATCATCGATGGACAATGGCACCGCATAGGTCTCGTCTGGGACGGCTCGAATAGAACACTTTATGTTGACGGCGTCGCGGTTGCCGAAGACACACAGCCCGGTTTGGATGCTTCTAATATGGGTTTATACATAGGCACAGGTAAAACCATTCAATCCGGCACGTACTTCTCCGGTCTAATTGATGATGTCCGCATCTACAATCGTGCTATAAAACCATAATAAATAGCGGCCCTGGCCCAATAAGGCGGCTCAAAAAGAAACAAAACGCCCGGAATAACCACACACCATCACATTTGTACAAGGGCTGGCAGCCCGATACCCTGCCAGCCCTCTTTTTCCCCTTCTTTATTCTGCACTCTGCCTTCCGCCCTGGAGTTTACTCCCGAGAAATACTCCCTTGACTTTCTGCAGGGGGTCTTCCGTCCGTGTAATTCAGTGTTTTCAATCAAAAACGCTGATACCTCAGAACAAAAATCGAAATTTTCAAAGAATTTTTAACTTACTTTCCCAAATAGAGTTACGACAATCTCGAATCGATATTCGAGGACTTTTTTCGCATCAAAAGTGCAGATAGCTCCAATTATAGAGGCGCTACTTTTTTTCGCCTCCGGCAAAAAGAAGACAGACTCTAAATCTATCCTCGAATGTCGTAGTCGGGGATCCAGATTAAATCTTAACTATTTATCCAATTTATCCATATTAACTAAATTAACGAATGAACAATCAAAACCATCGAGAATCCAGTATCGAGTATCGAGCATCAAGAATCGAGAATCCAGTTATTTACGTGCCTATAAGGCACTACAACTGTAGAGAGAACTCTACAAACCAGCCCATTTTATGCAAAACAAACCCAATCTTGTCCGCCGTAGGCGGATTGCAAATGAATTCAAGTCTTTATACACAAACAGATTATGAAAATAATCACAATTGGACACTTGGTGAAAACAAACCCAATTCAAACCCAATCAAACCCAATCTCAAAAAAGCCAAAATGAATGTAAACTCACTTATAACAAAGGATTACAGAAAAAATCCGAAACGCCCAAAATGAACGCAAGCTCACTTATAACAAGGGATTACAGAAAAAACGATGCTTTAGCGTCCAAAAAAACAAACCCAATTCAAACCCGAACAAACCCAAAACAAACCCAATTTCACCTAACCCCAAAGGGGTCAAACAGAAGTCCGATGCCGGTTCTCAGAGGTCAGATATCTGTCTTCTGCCTTCTGTTTTCTGTCTTTGGCCATGAGTGAAAAATCAATATTAGCAATTATAATCAGCCTGCTGTTTCACATCCGGCCTTTGTGTACAAACACATCTATATCAGAAATGACGAAGAGCTTGTCTGCGCGGACCTTTCCGTTAAAAAATAAATATCGTTGTTTAAACTTGGACGATAAAAAAATATTGCAACATATCGGGAATCTAATATATATTATAAGAAACTCAGGGCCCGTAGCTCAGCGGTTAGAGCAGTGGACTCATAATCCATTGGTCGTAGGTTCGAATCCTACCGGGCCCAGTTTTTTAACTCCTTAGCTGTTAAGCACTTATGCTTAGCAGCTTTTCTTTTGCGCGCTCAAAATTGGCGATTTTGGCCGGTGTTCGTCAATGAGGTCATTACTTTGGACCGAACTCGCCTCGCCTTGTTCAGGTCGGTCTGTTGGACCGAGAGATAGTACTTCCGTGTGGTCTCTACTCGTCCGGATCCTACCCAGATATGAGTTTTTGTACCCTACGGGATCAAATACCAGCTGGTGACTGGTTGTAATCCCCGGCTTTCTTTTGGGCTCATTTTTTTTACAATATCCGGTGTGATATACCATATTGGATTCGATTATGAGCCATGTGTTAAGGCAATCAAAAGAGACAATTGCATATGCGGAAATCCGCTTCACATAAAAAAAGCTCACAATTCAGATTTTATGACAATCAATAATTAGAATTGGTATCACTCTCCGATTCATCTGATTTGACACAAGAGTAACGGAACTCTTCTGCACCCGTGATATGTTCAAAATGACTTGGGAAATGCAGTGGCAACGTCAAATTAATTCTGCGCTATCATCTGGAATCCAGCCGTCGCTATCATCAAAAAGTTTAATATGGAACCATCCAGAACGCCTTTCAAGCAAATCAAATTCAGTCCCTTCATGAAGTGGCTCTTTGAAACTGGGCGGATAGTTTTGGCCGTCACCCTGATGGGCAACAACCTCTTGAGCTGTGATTACGCCACGTATATTGTTCGCCTCAGCCCTGACTTCTACGACTATAGATACAAGAAAGCAGAGGATTAGAATTCCGGAAATGATTGCTGTCACAATCCATGGAACACTGCGATTGCACCAAAGTGTGACTGTGACACACCCACAAGCAATTCCAAAGAAGACACACATCATAAAAAATTTAGTCTTTTGAGCAAAATCATAATGCCAGAAAAATAAGGTATGCAAGACGCGCCGTTCAGTTTTTAATTCAACTTGATCTCTTCTTTGGCTACGTGCAAATGTAAGATTTTTCTGAATGTCGTTATCATTTCCGAGTTTTGCCGCCCGACGATAATTCAGGATTGCTTTACCGAGCTGTCCCTGAAGGAAATAGGCATTGGCAAGATTATAATACAATTTTGCGTTTTTAATCCCGCCTTCATCTATAATCCTTTCGAAACTCAGTATCGCATTTTCATAGTACTTTTTCGCCCGTTCTGGATTGTTGGCCGAATTACCCTGTCTGAAATATTGATTGGCCTGATTAAAAAGTGAAAAGACCTCTTCTTTTGGTAAGTCGGCCTGCACCGAAATTATTGTCATCAGTATAAATAAACCGACTAATAATATTCCATTCTTAGAAATCATTTTCCGGATTTTTTTTCAATTGTTCGAATCAGCTTGATGACTTCCTCGACCTGTGTTTGATCAAGAGCACCTTCTGCTGATGCATACCGAGCCGCCTCGCAATCGGATATGATGTCTTTAAATCTATCAGCGGATTGTATGTCTTTTGTTGCATCAGCGATAATATCATAACAGTCATTGGAAGTCAGTGCGCCTGCTGTCCTGTCAAAACGTGCGCCGATGTACTGTTTCATGATTGAGGCAAGGTGTTCATGCTGCTGGTCACCCGAATGGTCAATCTTTCTGAGCTGGCTGACCGCTCTGCTGGCTGCAAGAAGTCGACGTTTCTGTGCAATTTTTTCAGGATTTTTATGTTTGAGGAATTTCGCGACAGTACTCAAGACAAGAAGAGCAAGAGGACCCACCCAAATCACCAAATAACCGGGCTGGATTAAAGCGGCGATTGGTGAAAAGGTTTGATTTGTTAGAGCATCAAGGCCTTCATAATTCGCAGAAAGTCCTTTCTTTATTGCCTCAACCTCTTTACTGACAGGAGTAATATCTATGCCTTCGAGATCCGCATCGGTCAGTATCTTTGACGGTGATACCTCGAGTTTTATCGGCTCGGTTTTAGCTGTTCTGTACGCGCCTTTTTCCGGATCAAAATAGACCAGAGGGATTGATGGTATCTCAGTCACCTGGTCATTATTCGCCCTGATTGTTTGTGTAAACACTTTCGATTCATTTTGGATTGTTGGTGAGGCTTTCTGAGAAGGAATCTTGAAGTTCTCGGCCAACTCAGGAATCTGTTCAAGTGCAGGCCACTGGACCGGTTTTAAATACTTGCTGCCGCCTATGCTGATATTTAGTGTAATGGGATCGCCTACATTAACCTTTGTCGGCGAGGCAGATGCCGAAATTGTATATCTACCAACTAAACCATAGAAGTCGCGAGATTTATTTTCTGTTGGTAAAGGCAGTACTGTAAGCTTTAAAGGCTGCGAATTAACCATGAATCGTTTATATTGTTTTGCGGAGCCGAAAAAACCACCAAGAAAGCTGTCGTCAAAAAAACGGTCCCGTGACCTTACTCTGCCAATAGCAACATCAGCAGAAACTGAAGTTGGTGAGAGTTCAATTTCGCCCGATTGCTTTGGAATCAAAACCTTACTAAAAGACAGTAAAATTGATTCTTTTCCTTTGTGTATCGTTCGAACCTGGTTTACTCGGACTGTTATCCCATTGCCAAGGCTATACTCTCTGGCCTGCGGATTTGATATGTCCGGCTCTTCAATATAAAAAGTGTCATTGGTAAAAGCCGGAATGTTAAATTGAAAGTCACCTATATTAGCTGAAATATAAAAATTCACCGTCATAATCACAGGTTGACCAACATAGCATTGCTGCTCTGATAAGGTTACTTCCAGGTCTAATTGATCGGTTGTTCCAGGCTGTAAGATATTCACTTGCACCGGATTTGTCTGGTAGGTTTTTCCATCAAGGTTGACTTTAACCGGCGGAAGTTGTATTCGACCTTCACTTTTCGCTGTCAACGAATAGGTCATAATAATCGTTTTACTTGTCGTGATTTTATTATTGATAATCTGGGTGGAGCTTTGCTGTCTATTACCGGTACTTTGTGGTTGATATTCCCGCAGTGGTTCCAAAATGACCTGGCCGGGCTTATCTGCTCCCTCAATCACAATGTAGTATCCAAAATTTTCGCCAACATAGATATCCCTTCCCTTTTCAACCTGGGCTGAAACCTTAATTTGGGCAAAAGCTGTGCCTGATAGAAGTGTTATGAAAATATTAGTAATCAAGGTATATTTTAAGAAAACATTCATACTACCAGTCCTTTTCTACTTTCTGATAAGGGGTTCTTTGTAGCATTTGTCTTTGTTCTTTCTGGTGCTGTTCCTTGTCAAGAATCTCCTGTGCAGTAGTATCCGGTGCAACGGCTACCTGTTGCTCTTGTTGCTGTTGTTGTTCTTTTTCGGATTGATCTGGTTCTTGTTCCTGTTGTTGCTGTTGTTGACCTTGAGCATTTTCCTGAGATAGTGCTTTTAACGCATTTTCAAGATGCTTTACAGCATTATCCTGGGATTGCTTTGCAGCAGCACCATCTGAAGCATTTAATTGTCTCTCAGCTTGTGCCTGATTGTTGGCCGCCTGCTCAAGCTCGCCGGCTGCTTGCTGCATTTGAGGCAACTGTGGACTGTTGGGATCCTGCTGCTGCATCTGCTGTGATGTTTGCTCTGTTTCTGTTTTCAATTGCGATTGTTCATTCGCCTGTTTATTGTAATTGTCCGATGCCTGCTGCTGATTGATTTGCTCTTTGTCCACTTGCTCTTTCGTTTGCTGTGTCTGTCCCGCAAGAGCTTTTTGCTGGTCCAGAAGCTGTTTGAGCTTTTCCTGCAGTTGTTTTTGTTTTTCCGCCTGTTGCTGCTGTTGCTGTTTCTGTTTATTAATTTGGTCGATAATGTCTTTGATTATTAATCGGGCCACTTCGATATTTTTAGCGGCGTTTTCATTTTCTGGCTCGATATCCAGCACTCCCCGCCAATGAACGATACTTGTTTGCAGGTCTTCAAGGGCTTTTTGCAGGTCAGAATCACTTTGTTTGGAACCCTGTTTGAAATAGCAATTCCCAAGGTTGTACTTGGCCCGCGCAACTAATTTCATGTCTTTGCTTTCAGCGGCAACTTCATTATAGAGGTCTATGGCCTGAGCAAGGTCATCAAGTTGAAAATAGCAGTTTGCCTTGTTGAATTTTGGCTCCAGCACCTGCGGCTGGTCAATAAGGGCCTGGTCATATTGTTTAATGGCTTCATTGAAACTACCCTGATGATAAAGCTTATTTCCCTGTCTGACCGAAGTCCTTGCAGAATCTGCCCAGGCTGTTTGTATAGTTAATAAAGTCAAGATTATTATCAATTTAATTTTTTCTACGTTCACTGGTTAGATACTCCCAGACAATCAATACTAATCCTAAAGCCAAAAAGATCTGGAACCTTTCATCGTATCGAATCATTGTTGTTGATTCAAGCTCTCGCTTTTGTGCCGAGGCGATGAGCCCTTCATAAATTTCTCCCAGGTCAAGAGTTGTGCCCGGCTGAACGGATAAATATTTTCCGCCTTCGGTTGCATATACAATTTTCCGCAGGGTATCGGCATCAAGTTTAGACCATATTTCCTGTCCTTTATATTTCATAAAGGTCTTTTCGCCCTTAGGTCCTGTCACCGGAATTCGTGAACCTTGGTCTTCGTCCCCAAGTCCAATCGCAATAATTCTTATGCCTTCTGCGGCAGCTTTTTCCGCCGCCTGGATAGGAAAACTCTCATGGTCTTCGCCGTCGGTGATTAATATGATGTCTTTGTATTCACGGCTCTGCCTGTCAAAGACATCTTCCGTTGCCTTGCGGATGGCATCGCCGATCATCGTGCCACCCCTGCTGGTGCTTTCCGTTGATATATCGGCCAGTACCATTCGGACGAAGGCATAATCCTGTGTCAGGGGACATTTCACCGTGCTGTTACCTGCAAATGTCACGATGGCTATCCGGTCGCCACTGAGAGTTTCCAGCAGATCTCGTATAGCAATTTTGGACCGTTCGAGTCTGCTTGGCTTAATATCTTCGGCCAGCATCGAGCGGGATGTATCCAGCAAAATGCAAACATCGCGGCCTTGACGCTGTATTTTTTGGGCCCTCGGATTCCACTTTGGCTCGGTCAAGGCAATGACAATACATATAAAAGCTGTAATCAGTAAAAAAACCTTGAATATTTGCTTTTTCAGACTGACTGAAATATTAATCTTCTTGAGCATATCACTGCTTGCCAGTGTCCGGAGCGCTTTTGATTTCTGCCAGAAGCACCAGATATAAGCCGGTATTAATAACACGGGCACAGCAAATAACAGCCATAACGCCTTGTAATTGCCTAAGTTCATATTTGCTCTAATCAAAATTCCTATGGTATTTTACGAAATACCGTGCAGCTCGCTAACATTTCCAATATCAGGATCAGTAATGCTGCCAGCGTCCAAGGGCCAAAAAGTTCTGCATACTGAGTATATTGAATAGATTTAACCTCTGTTCTTTCCAGTTCGTCGATTTTTTTGACAATTTCATGAAGCGTTTTCGCATCATTGGCCCGACCATAAAATCCACCAGTTGTCTCGGCAATTGCTTTAAGCAATCTTTCATCAAGATTCTGCCCAGTCGGCATCTTATATGTTCCAAGGGGAGTCTGAATCTTCGTATAGGCTTGAGCCGAGCCGATACCGACCGCATATATTTTAATGCCCCATTTTTTCGCCAACTCGGCAGACTGGAGTGGATCATATTCACCGGCGTTGTTGATGCCATCGGTCAGCAGAACGATGACTTTACTTTTAATCTTAAAACCGTTTTCCTGCTCTTCCGAAATTCCTTCACCGGTCTGGAGAAGCTGGGTCTTTCTTTTCTGTATTTCTTCTTCCGCCGTTTTTAATCGAGCGGCTGCCAGTGCAACGGCGTCACCAATGGCTGTGCCGTCTTCGCTGCGAAGCCTGACAATCTCTGTTTTTTTCAGGAACTCCAATAAAACATTATGCGTCAGCACCATCGGACAAGTCGTGTCTGCGTATCGTGCAAAAGTTACAAGGCCAAGCAGATCACTGCTCCTGCCAGCCAGGCCTTTTTTATCTCCGTTGATAAAATCGGAAAGAACTCTTTTAACAACTTCGAATCGGTTGAGTGTTTCTCCATAATAGTCCATTTCGGTTTGCATGCTGCCCGAGCGATCCGCAACAATTTCTATTGCCACACCTTCGGTTGAAATTTCAGACAGAACAGTCCCTTTTCTCGGGCGGGCAAGTGCCACGATTAAAAGTGTGATACAAATCAATCTTGCTATATTGAGTATAGGCCTGAGCCGCTGACGTAAAGAGACCGGACAGTTTTGGATATCTGTGACGGACGGAAATCTAACTGTCGCCCCCCGTTTTTTGCGTACACTGACATACGCCAAAACAGGTAATAGCAAAAGTAAGATTAATATCCATGGTGAATATAGCTGCATTTATGCACTCCTGACTTCAACGGCTTTTTCAACATCGGCTTCTGTGACATCAATCTTCTTTTCTTCAGATTTGGTCGTCTCGATAAAATTCTTAACCAAATCAAACGTTCGCTGGATCTGTTCAGTCGTTGGATTATATTTTGCAAATTTCACCAAATCACAGTGTTTTAAGAATTCCGCCAGATTATCTTGGTCAGACTGAGGCAGTATATTTGTAGTTGGAAGTTCAGCTAAAAACTCTTCTGTGGTTCTTTCCGGGGCTCTTAGGTTAAAACGGTGCTCGATATAGTGTCTGAGAATATCGCTGAGCTCTTCATAAAACTCCTTGATTTTGCCAGCTTTGATCAGCTCTTGCTTGACCAAACCGCGCAGACGGTTATATGCAATCTCGTGAGCCGGCTTAAAAATCCTGATAACCTCTCCGGTTCTTTTACACCGTATATAAAACCATGTCACTCCGGCAACAGCAATAATGACGATACATAATATCCAGACCCACCAAAAAGAAGCTTGTGCGGGCATCTCAACCACGCCTTCGATATCGGCAATTTTCAATTCCGCCCTCTGCTCGCCTAAAAGAGAAGCGACCTCAATGTCAATCGGTTCGGTTGTCAGTTCGTATTTCTTATCTTCGGGGTTGTTGACATCATAGAATTCAAACATAAATGCCGGCATCGGATAAGTACCGGATAAGAATGGCTCAAGGCGGTATTGATATCTCCTGACAACATTATTGTTTTCATCGAGCTTGTCACCTAAATTGTCCCAATCGACAATACCAAAGTTTTCGAGGACCTTATCTACTTTCGGCATCTGAACCTCGTAACCCGGTTCGATAGCGGCTTCCAGCTCCAGCAGCAAAGTCTGAGCAATATTTATATTCGCCTTGTCAACGCGGACGTGAGCTGTCAGAGGCCCTCGCTGATATTCTTTGTCAAGCTCGAATTCTGGTTTTTTGCTTCTCGTTGCTGGTTTTTTCTGACAACCAGCACAAGCAAGAATGAGCCCAAAGCATAGCACTATAAATAAAATAAAACGGATTTTAGCAAATTTATCTGCCATATATTTACACAGAACAACTATTGTTCTTTTTCTTCAGGGATTTCAGGTGCTTTTTCTTCGGTACCTCCCAGCACGGACGTGTGGATAATAACGTTATATTTATTCATCATTTGATTTACGAAATCGCTTTGGACATCCCGGCGTTTTTGATCAGTCAGCATGTGCATCACCTGCTGTCGAACTTCATCAAATCCTTTCTGCCGTTCGCCGCTCACGGTTTCAACTTTTACTATTTCCCATCCTTTCTCCGTCTTGAACGGCTTATCCAGCACAGCAGGTGCTTTAGCTGTAAAGATACTTTTTTTAATTTCCTCCGAATCACCAATCATCGGAATATAAGAATCCTTATTAACTTCAGCTTCGATTTTTCCACCGTTTTCTTTGGTTTCCTCATCCTTTGAAAATTGTTTCGCTAATTCATAAAAATCCTCGCCTTTGTTGATTCGGTTTATCAGGTTAATGGCCTGTTCTTCATCGTCTAAAACAATATGGCTGATCCTTGCTTTGGCAGGTTCAATAAATCGTTCTTTATGAGCAGCATAGTATGTTTGCAGGTCAGTCTCGGTAATGTTAATTTTATCTGCCAGTTGCCTATTCATGAGTTGTTGGCTTAATACTCCACGAGTTAACTCTTCAATGATTTTTTTAACCTCCGGCTCCTCCATTAACTCCTGTTCCAGTGCATGGCGATATAAAACCTCCTGAGCGAGCCAGGATTGTAAGAATTGAGTTTTGGCTGCCGGGGCCTTATACTGTTCCAGTATCTTCTTTTTCTGCTCATTTTGTTGCTCGGGTGTCATAAACGACATCATCGGGGCAAGTTGATTGTCAATGGCTTTTTCAATCAGGGCGTCAAGATCTGCTTCGGTGATCTTTTCAGGACCAATCTCGGCGACAATTTTACTCCCCGCCTGTTCTGTCTTCTTAAAACTCGTCCTGTCCATCAACTCATATCTTAAAGCCGAAAACATACCGAGCTTTTCAAAACAATCCTTAATATGGATATTAATCTGGGGTTCTAATTCGGCAATTTGAGCCGTCATTTCGCTTCGATAATAGTATTCTATGGCTTCTGCATAGTTTCCTGCTTTTTCGAGCAACAGACCTATTTGATAAAGAGCCTTGGCACTTTCTGTACCGGACAATTTTGCAAGGGATAAATAATCCTGCCACACTTTGGCTGCCTGGGTATATAAGTTACGTCCGGCAAGCTGAGCGGCAAGCTGCTTGACTTCTTCGACCGAAAGAGATGAGTCAACTTGGGCTGGAGAATTCTGATTTTTCGATATCAGAAAAATATTGGTCAGTGACAAACCAATCAAAGCGAAAAGCAATACGATAGATATCTTTGGTAGAAGAGATTTTTTATGTTTTTTTTCCGGCAACGAAAAATCCAGCTTCTCGTCCATAACTTTACCTCACAATTTCTATCCGCATTAGGTGTCCAATTGAATTAATGTCGTCGATGCCGCATATGGAAAAAACTGACCAAGTCCTGTATATAGGGCTTATCAGTGCTTATGCTAATACAATCGACATTTATTGTTCGAAGCATATTTCTTAATTTATCAAAACGCTGAGCACATGTATTGCTGTATTTGTTTCTGAACCGTCTGCTTGACGTATCAACAAGGAGCACTTCACCACTTTCGGCATCGACAAATTCGACTAATCCAATGCTCGGTAATGCTATTTCAGCCCGGTCGCGAACTGAAACGGCAATAACATCATGCCGCTTATTGAGCAGGCTAAGAGATTTCTTAAAACCATTTTCAATGAAATCAGAGACGAGGAAAACCGTCGCTCTTTTGCGGACGACCCTGCCCAGATAATACAACGCCTCGGCTATATTTGTTTTTCTTTTCGGCATCTTGAAGTACAGTAGTTCCCGAATCAGCCGAAGCATATGACTAATCCCCTTCTTGGGCGGGATATATAGTTCGATTTGATCTGTAAAAATAAGTAGTCCAACCTTATCATTATTCTTGGCGGCGGCAAAGGCCAACACCGCACAAAACTCAGCGGCAAGCTCATTCTTGGCCTTATTGACCGTCCCGAAATCCCCGGAAGCGCTTAAATCAACAGCAAATATTACTGTCATCTCACGCTCTTCAACAAAACGCTTAATATACGGCTTGCCGGTACGGGCAGTGACATTCCAGTCGATCGTCCTGATGTCATCACCGGGGGTGTATTCCCGAACTTCATCAAACTGCATGCCCCGGCCCTTGAAGACGCTTTCATATTGTCCGGCAAAGTTTGCATTGACTGCCCGGGATGTATAGATTTGAATCCGTCTGATTTTGTCTATTAATTCCTTTGGTATCATGGTATTTCAAAGTTCAAACGGTTTTATCTACGGCACTTCAATATTGTCAAAAATCGTCTTGATGATATTTTCGCTTGTCTTATCTTCGGCCTCAGCCTCATAACTGACAATCACCCGATGTCTCAGGACATCGGGGCCAATACTTTTTACATCCTGAGGGGTGACATAACCCCTTTGTTGGATAAATGCGTGCGCTTTCGCTGCAATCGCAAGGTAAATTGTCGCCCATGAAGTTTCCCATTTCTATGCCATATTTATCTGGTTCTCTGGTGGCACAAACAACGTTAACGATATAGTCTTTAATCTTCTCATCGATGTAAATTTCATCCACGACATTTCTTACTTCTGAAATGTCCTCGGGCTTGATGACGGGCTGGATATCAAATTGCTTGTCTGTAACGGCCATTCTGTCAAGGATTATTCTTTCCTCATTCTTGTTAGGGTAATCAATCTTCAATTTCAGCATAAACCGGTCAAGCTGGGCCTCCGGCAATGGGTACGTTCCCTCCTGCTCAATCGGATTTTGTGTTGCCAGGACAAGGAAGGGGCTGGGCATAGGAAAAGTTTCCTCCCCGATTGAGACTTGTCTTTCCTGCATAGCCTCCAGCAAAGCACTTTGTACTTTTGCCGGTGCACGATTTATTTCGTCAGCCAATATAATATTGGCAAAGATCGGTCTTATATATCTGGGTGCCAATTAAATCAGCCGGCAACAAGTCTGGTGTGAACTGAATCCGCCTGAAATCAGCATCAATCGCCCGTGACAGAATTGTCACTGCCATGGTTTTGGCCAGTCCCGGCACACCCTCAAGCAGGATATGCCCGTTAGCGAGTAGTCCAATAAGCATACGCTCCAGCATGTAACGCTGGCCGACGATTACTTTATCGATCTCCCCGAATAATGCTCGCAAAAACTCACTTTTTTCTTGAACTAAGTTTCCGATATGTTTGATATCTATTGTCATAATAATCTTCTCCTTAGTGTCTCGCCTTTTGAAAAAAAATCAGTTCTCTTTGTTGATCAGTTATAAGTTTGCTTTAAAGCAAAGCTTATATTAAACCATATGAATTTATATTACGTTTTAATTCGCCAACATGTTCAATTAATGCTCAGACGTCGACTTAAGGTGACTCTTTGCCAGAAATAACCTTTAATTCTTCCAAGTTCCACAATTGTACAGCCAGTCAAAACGTTTTTCTGATTTTTTGGTTGTAAAAATTTAAGATATGCAAAATTCGTGCCAAAAATACTACATAATTGATAACTCTTTTCATTAAAGTGACTTACTAAACATATTGCTCTGAGAATAACATATAGAAATCTGCCATTTTTGCAGATAGAATACTGCAAATAGAGGCTAATACATTTGTGTCATAAATGGTCTCTGTCGGATGGATTTGGTAGAATTTTGGTCATTGTTAATGGGAGAGCGTGATGTGCTCGAATGGCTTTATACTTATTAACCTCATCTAATTCGCCCGGTCGGCATATCTTTGACAAACTAAAATAGCTAATCTATAATATCTTATGATAAACGACCGATCGTACTGGTTAGAATCGCCCCGATATTGATTTTGGAAGTAAGCAACTGGAGCAATCTGCAATGGCACAAAACTCTGAACATTGGCCGGTCTTCCCAAGACGAGAGCACACCCGAAGGTTGATGATATTGCTCTTTGTCCTGGTTTTACTGCTGGTTTTCTTTCAAGCGAGACATTGGGTTACTGGTCTTTATGACGAAACCGCAAGACCTCGTTTGGTAATGCCACGAGGGGACTTGGCTCAGGACGAAAAAAGCACCATTGAGCTGTTCAAGCTTGTTTCTCCATCTGTGGTTTACATCACGAGCATCACAGTTCAAAGGGACCTTTTTAGTTTCCGCGCGCTGGAGATTCCGCGAGGTACCGGATCCGGGTTTGTCTGGGATGAGAACGGGTATATTGTCACCAATTTCCACGTTATCCAAGATGCTCAGGCTGCGGATGTAACTTTGGCCGATAGTTCAAAATGGAAGGCGAAGCTCGTGGGCTTTGAGCCAGACAAAGACCTCGCCGTCTTGAAAATAGAAGCGTCCAAAAAGCTTTTGCGTCCAATTACTGTTGGTACATCATCTGACCTCGAAGTCGGTCAGAAAGTTTTTGCCATCGGAAATCCTTTTGGGTTCGACCAGACTTTAACAACCGGTGTGATTAGCGGGCTTGGACGGGAAATTGAGTCTGTAACGCGTCGGCCAATCCAAGGTGTCATTCAAACGGATGCCGCTATCAATCCCGGAAACTCCGGTGGTCCGCTGCTCGACAGCGCCGGACGTCTGATCGGGATCAACACCGCAATTGTTAGTCCATCTGGAGCTTATGCCGGAATCGGATTCGCCGTGCCAGTCGATGTCGTGAACCGCATGGTACCCCAAATCATTCGCTATGGAAAGGTGCAAAAGCCTGTTCTTGGTGTGACCATAGCGGAAGATCACATGGTCAAGCGTCTCGGCGCTGAAGGAGTACTCATCGTCACAGTAACACCAAACGGAGCGGCCGATAAAGCGAATTTGCGACCGACAAGACGCGACGCGCGGGGCAGAATCTTACTTGGAGACCTGATTGTTGCTATCGACGGTAACATAGTAAGGGAATCAAGGGATCTTTTCCGAATCCTCGATTCTCACAATATAGGCGATAAGGTTAAACTCCGGGTTCATAGGCCGGAGGGGGAAATCGAGGTGAACGTTACACTTCAGGCTCAGCCTTAGCGTTTCACGCACCTAATAGACCTGTTCCGGTTTTGCCTACTCCAAAGAACACGTTTACACAAGTTATACGGTCTTACATCCCCCCGAATGAATCCATTATGAGTGATACGATTTTATGGTCCAATTATTTCAGTATTCAACACGAGGATTTAGCAAGTCATTTTTGAACGGAAATATGCTTGCAGTCTCGAGTCTATAAGTTCAAGAATTTGGAATATATTCCGGCTTGATATGAAAACTATTTCGGAATACTTAAGATCAAAATGGCAAACAACTATTATGCGATACTCGGATTAACCTTGGACGCGACTGCAGATGAAATTAGAGATGCGTATCGTCGCCTTGCCAAGGAATTCCATCCGGACCATTACAGCGGGGACAGACGGATGTTCCTCGACATTCAGGAAGCTTACTCCACTCTTAGCGTTCCATCCAGACGCAGGGCTTATGACGCGCAGATCAACAGGAAGTCTGCCCGTTGGTATTCTGAATTTGGGTCTTACACTTCCGGGCCTTAGCCTGAACCGATGATTCCCGAAGAAAGGTCTATGGATCTCGGCGATATCTCACTGACACGCTCATTTCAGACATTCACTCCTTCGTTCGACGAGATATTCGACCGCCTATGGAGCAACTTCAGTAGTCTGTCTCAGCCGAAGTCCAGGGCAATTCAGAATCTGAGTCTGGAAGTTCCGATCACACCGGAACAGGCACATCGTGGAAGGCAGGCACGTATTCTTGTCCCCGCACAGGCATGTTACCCTTCGTGTCGGGGCTTCGGTGGCGTCGGGCCTTACGAGTGTGCCCGATGTGCAGGTGAAGGAATGATTGTCGGTGATTTCCCGGTTTCAATCTCTTTTCCCCCGGGATTGAGCGGAGACCATACGGTGCTCGTTTCTTTAGACCGCTTTGGCATCCACAATCTTTACTTGGCCGTCAACTTTCGGCTTACATCAGCAGATGATATATAACACAGAAACATCAAGACACTTAAACAGCCCCATTTTAATGAGTTGCAAAATGTCAGAATTTTTTGTTTAATTCGAATCGCCAAAATGTCTCTATATCCATACAATCATAAAATTAACGTAGGTAGGTATACAAAGATTGGATAGATCATGTCCAACGAAAATAACAAATTGGATGGCGAGAAAAAATTACATCAGCTTATTGAAATCGAAGATATCTTGCCGATCTTGAATGAGATTTCTATGTCTTAATATGAACTATAAAATGCCAGAATCCTTCAAACGGAAGAAAAGAAATGTATATCATATAATCTTTTTGGGATAAAAAAGAGCTGACAGTATCTCAGGCTGCCGGCCCTTTAAATTCTCTGGACATTCAGCTTTTTTCTGAGGTGGTCTACTCTGCCGAAGCAACGATTTCATCTCGGGCCAGTACAACACCGTAGATAACTCGACTGCGACTTCGTCATGGAAGCAACCAGCTCTCTCATCCCTAAGATGATGGACTTTCAATTGAGTGACAAGGCTCAGAAGGCCTGCAAATTTGGCAATAACAATTGCTATAAGAGACAAATGAACTCAACGCAGATTTCTTATTGAAATAAGATGCCTATTTCGTTATAAGATAACTCATGTGCTTAATGGATTTTTGGCTATCTGGCCTGAAGAATACACATTGTGCCATGATGGAGGAGTCACCACAAAAGACTTAGGGCTGCTTTGATAAGTTCGCGTTTTGCAGTTGAGATCGTGGCATTCGCAAAACACTTCATATTGGCATTTGAAGGAAATGTGGTGTTTTATTGAGTCGCAACGAATGAGTCCAGGCAGACGAAAGAATATATTGAAGATGGGAATTTTTGTCTAAAGGAGAACTCTTATGTTTAGAAAATTGATTTACTTGTTTTCCCTTGTTTTGGTTCTTGGCCTGACCAGTATTGCCATGGCTGCCGATTTCTGGTGAGGGGGTGAGGGTCTCTGGTCCGACGGAGGCCACTGGAACCAGAGGGGATCGGTGCCCAGCAATGCTGATGTTCCTGGAATAAACGGTGGAACTTGCCTAATTGATTCGACTGTAGCCGCCGAGTACAATCAAATGCGCGGCCCCGCTGGGTCGGAGGCGAGGGGCTGGCCACGTTGAACATTACCGGAGGCACCTTCACGGTTGGCAGCCACTGGTGGTGGGCAGTTTATGGAGGAGGAGATGGCGATGGCGTGATAAACATGAGTGATGGGCAGGTTACTGTTGGGGACCACATGGTAATAGGCCAAGCGAGTACCGGTACGCTTAACATTACTGGCGGTACATTTACTGTAACGCAACACATTGACATTCCATGGGGTAACGCGCAGGCCGACAGCTACATCAACCTGGATAACGGAGTTTTCGAGTCGCTGAATGCTGGATTACGATTTCGTGGTCAAGGACAGGAAGTCAGCGATTATTCGGGGCACCTTGATATTAAGCAAGGCATACTGCGGGTCAATGGCGACTGGGTAACAGGCGGCTGGCCCATCAACTACACTGACGCGATTGCCCAGGGCCTCATTACAGCCTACGGGGGAGAAGGACGTGTGGAGATGATTTACGATCCTGTTGCGAATAAAACCATTGTGAAAGGTATTCATTCGCTTGAGCCAAATCCAGCTGACGGATCAACGGCCAGCACAAGCATCGAAGAGTTGAGCTGGACACTGCCCGAGCCAAACCTGCCGGGAGGGATACTTACTTGTGATGTTTACTTCGGCACTAATCTTGATGTTGAGGCCAATCCCAAGATTGTAATTCGCCAAGCGGTTAGTTCGGTATCAGTTACGCTGGTCGCAGCAACTACTTATTATTGGGCAATTGACGTGTATGACTCCAGCGTAAACGATACAGACCCGATTGTCCTGAGCCCTGTCTTTACATTCGGCACAAAGAACATAGCACCAATTGTTGATGCTGGCGAAGACGTTCTCACTTGGCTGACAGATGGCAAGGTAGACGTCCAATTGAACAGTACGATCTCTGATGACGGAACACCGGGGCCGTATACGGTTTCGTGGACTGTCCAGAACGAACCCGCAGTGGGAAGCGCGACCCTTACTCCCTTAAGCGTTGACCAGGAAGACATTACTGTTACACTTACAGAGTTGGGCCAATACGTGCTGAGACTTGAGGCAAATGACGGGGAGCTAATCGGCGGCGATACTGTAGTAATCGATCTTTACAGCGATAGCTGCGAAGCCGCGAAGTCACTGCCCGATTACGAGCCGTTTCCTGGGGACCTAAATGGTGACTGCATCGTCAATGATCTGAACCTGGCCATATTGCAGGAGGACTGGCTTAAGTGTAATGCCTTGGATTGCAGTGGCTTAGGGAACTAAAGATGTAAACATTCGTCTAACTTGTTAGTGCCTTTTATTTTTTTTTGTAATTTTTAAAGATTTCACGGAACACGCATCTTGCACCATGCTATATTTGCCGGCATGATAGCCGTTACGCAAGAAAACAGCTGTGCTAACCAGCAGGCGATCCCGGCGGGCGAGTTACTCGATTTGCAGCATTTGCCGCAAGAAAACCGTACGCTGCGATGGGACAGGAACTTCTACAAAAGTCTTCTTGAAAGAGCCACAGCCAGAGTCATATATCCCTATAGCCTTCAAAAGCATGGTGTCACCAATGACCAAAAAAGCTGTCAATGGATGCGGAATAAGCAAATATTAACGTAGGAAATATAAATGTGTCAGTGCTCGTGGGCCTTTAGAGGCTGTTGAAAGCCGGCGCCTTTTTTCGATGGCTTACGATTCCAACGTCGCAATAAGCCTGCGTTTACCAATA
>SMTZ1_10002510_pt1 | contig 18477 bp, 13 predicted proteins | sample DeeMarSWOR136_30_FD_25667 | JGI IMG/M metagenome (IMG submission 25667)
ATTTCATCACAGATCTCCCGAAAGGACCTTCTGCGCTGTTTCTTAGAGCGAAGTTGAAAATACATCTCTGCCTCATTTACATCAGAGGGAGCAATGCCAAAAACCATATCAATGGTGCTTACCTCTGAACGTCCAACCATGGCTAGCATAGAGACAAACTCTGGTTGGTCGGAGATCACCTTTTCCATCTCTTTCACAAAGGAGTCTGTATCTTTTAGAGAGAGTCCAGGTTCTAGCTTGATTACTGCAGTTCCATCCGACTCATCCATTTTAGGTATGTACTCTGTTCCTACCACCTGAAATAGCAAAAGAGACAAAAGGAAAAGTAAAAGTGCAAAGAGGGTGGTTTTCCCCTGATTATTCAGTACAAAACGAAGCAGCCTTATATAAAACCTTTTTGCGCGGTCAAAGAGCTTAAAATCTCCTCTTTTCCTCTTGACCCTAAAAACCCTGGATCCTATGGGAGGCACCACGGTCAATGCAATCACAAGCGAGGCCAATATGGAAAATACTACTGTAACACCAAGTGAACGGGTAAGTATTCCCGTTGCTCCGGTAGATAAAGCCATAGGGAGAAAAACGATTACAGTAGTTAAGGTAGATGCAGAAATCGCCATTCCTACCTCCTTAGATCCACTTTTAGCAGCACTGCTTCGTTCCTCCCCCTCCTCTATGTGGCGAAAGATATTTTCCATCACCACAATGGAATTATCGACAATCAACCCAATTCCCAAGGCGATTCCACTTAGAGTCATAATGTTAAGTGTCTCTCCAAAAAAGTAGATGGCAATAAAGGTTGCTACAACGGCAAGGAGCATAGAAAGTATCAGGGTAAAAGTAGTTCTAAAACTGAGCAAAAAGAGAAAGAGGATAGCAGTGGCGAAGGAAAAGCCCCAAAAAGCACTATAGGTAAGCTGCTCAATGGACCCTCGGATGAGTCGTGAAGTATCATAGACATGCACTACCTCAATATCTGGTGGAAGGGTTTTACAGATCTCAGACATTTCATCCTTAATACGATTGACAACCTCAACGGTATTGGCACCTGGTTCCTTGGAGACAGTAAGGAGAACCGATTCGTCTCCATTAGTGCGTGAGTGGTTTCTCACCTCCTTGTATCCATCAACCACTTGGGCAACATCTTTGATATAAGTGGCAGTTCCCTCATTGACTAGGATAATTGTATTGCTGATTTCCTCCAGTGTAGTGTATTTCCCCTTGGTACGAATTGTGAGCTCATTTCTTCCTACATCCATATGGCCACCGGGAAGATCGATATTCTGCCGTTTAAGTGCCTCGGAGATCTGATCAAAGGTGACGTTTCGAGATTTGAGCTGGTCTCGATAGACCTCAATGACAATTTCCCTTTCCCAACCACCTTGTACCACTGCAGAAGCAACACCCGGAAGCGATTCAAGCCTTTTCTCAACCACATCCTTAATAAATTTTCTAAGTGTTCTTAAGTCTCGTCCTCCTTTGCTGTAAATTCCATAATATACCACGGGGAGCAGGTCCATATCGAATTTCAATACAACTGGTCTATCTACCTCCTTAGGGATTAAATCAAGAGCTAGTTCGATCTGGTTTCGCACGTCTTGTGCTCCCACATCCAGATTTGCCTCCCATTCGAACTCCACCATAAGAGCACAGGCACCTTGCAAGGACACTGCCTTCACCTTTCTTACTCCATCCACAGAAGCCGCAGCAGACTCCAGGTGCTCGGTTACCAGCTTCTCCATTTCCTCAGGAGCAACACCTCTGTATCTCGCCATCACCGCAACCACTGGATAGTCTACGTCGGGAAGTATATCCAGACCGATGCGAGAGAGTGCAAGTAACCCTAAGACAAAAAGGGCTATATAAAAGACCGTCACCGGAATTGGGTGGTCTACTGAAAAATCTGATAGTTTCATAATAGTGTTTCTACCTGATATCCATCCTGGAGGCGATGACTCCCCTCAATCACAATCATCTCCCCTTCCTTTAACCCTTCTGTAACCTCCACCCACTCACCTTCATTAATACCCAAAGAGATTTTTCTCCGCTTGACCACTCCATCTTGAACTACAAAAATAAAGTGTCCATCAGGGCGTTCCACTATCTCCTTCTCAGGGATGATAAGCACTCCCTCTCTCACCTCCAACACCATTTTTATTCTTGCAAACATTCCAGCAGTCAGTCTGCGCTCAGGGTTGGGAATTCTTATTTTTACCCGAAAAGTTCTCTGTTGTGGATCGACCAGCGGATTGATGGTAGTGATCTTCCCCTTAAATTTTTCTTCTGGATAGGCATCAACAGTGATAACTGTTTCCATACCTTCCCTCAATCGTGCTTTCCATTTTTCAGATACCTCACACTCAACCTTAATCTTGCTCAGATTCATTATCTCAAGCACCTCCCAGTTATATGCCCAGAGAGATGATACCTCCCCCTCATTCAATAGCTTCTTGGTCACCACCCCATCGAAAGGAGCTTCCACCACCGAATCCTTATACCTCTTTTCTGCCAATTTCAACTCTGCCTCTCTCTCCTTAATCTGTGATTGGCACGATTTCACCTTTGCTTGGGCTATGGAAAAGGCTGCTCTCATTGAATCATATCGGTGCTTGGCTATTGCCTTTCTTTCATAGAGGGCAGATAACCTCCGCCAATCTTCGCTTTTTTGTTCCAAGTCATGTTTGGCTTTTTCCAGCTCGGCTTGAGCTGTTTTTAAAGAAGCTTTGGCACGATCAATATCCAGTAAAAAATCCTTAGGATCAAGTCTGATAAGAACCTGCCCTTTCTTAATACAGTCACCTTCATCTACTAAAATCTCTTCGATTGTCCCTTCAACTTTCGCTCCTACCTTAGCCTTCTCAATAGGCAAAGTAGTACCTGAAACATTCAGATAGGACGTTATTTGTCCTCTGCTCACCTTATAAATCTTAACTGGAACTTTCCTACGGTTGACTCCTTCTTGAGTACCATCCTTGTCTGAACATCCCATCCAGTAAAAGCAGAGAAAAGGAAGAAGAAAACATAGATACAGCAGATTTAAATTTTTTATCATTTGCATATATACCTCGTAATGGGAAAGATCAAATGACTTTTTATTAAGTGTTCTCATTTGTAACTTCACTATGGTCAAAATTTCGGAGACGTCTACACCCACTCTATTACCTCCCTACAGCCCTTTCCAATTTGGCCTTTGCGATATGGTAATCGCTTAAGGCGTTATAATAATTTTTATGTGCTTCGGTGAGCAAAGTCTGAGCATCCAGTACATCCGTGGTAGTTGCCATTTGCTCATTATATCTTTCCTGGTTTAATCTGAAATTTTCTTCAGCCTGTTCGATAGCAGTTTTTGCTACAAATATGTTTTTCTCTGCCTCTCTAAGGTTGAGATAGGATTCCTTAACCTCAAGGGCAATTGCATCACCTACCTGTTTTTTGAGCTCTTCTGCCTGGGCAAGCTTTGCCCTGCCAGCACTTACCTGATAGTGTTTCTTTCCCCACTCCCAGATATCCCAACTAAAGAGGGTAGTAATCATCCAACTTTCAGCGTCCTCATAGGGGTTACCTTGTAAATCAGCATGGTCTCCCATTCTCTGATAATTGGTAATTAATGATATTTGAGGAAAAAACCTGCTCTTTGTCAGATTAACAGTCTTTTTTGCTCTTTCAAAATTAAAAATTACTTCCTTCATTTCAGGTCTTCTTTTAAGCGCCTCTTTCAAACAATCACCTAAAGAAAAGACCTCAGGATGGTATTCCAGGATATCTTCCACCTCCACCGATTGATTTACATCCTGTCTCAATATGGTATTAAAGTTTGCCGTTGCTATCTTTACCCCATTGTCTGCTCGAATCAGATTCTGTTTGACTTGAGCAAACCTCACCTCTGTTTCTAAAAGGTCATTTTTAGGAATCATCTCTTCTTCATAAAATGCACGAGCAACCACTACGTGGGATTTCACCTGCTCAACCGCCTGAATGGCAACCTTTTTGATCTTCTCAGCCTTCAATATAACAAAATAAGCCTCTTTAACCTGTAAGATAATGTCTTGCTTTGCCCTGTCCCAATGTTCTTTGGCTATATCCACGCCCAGTTTGGCAATTTGATAGGAGGAGGTAAGCGCTCCACCAGTAAAAATTGGCTGCTTAAGATAGGCATTCCATTGATAGCGGTCTTGTCTTCCCATCTTTACATCAAGCGGATAGGATGTATATGACCAATCTTTCATATGGGGAGCCTCATTAAAATGTGTATAATTATACTCCGTAGATAATTTAGGCAAAAAATCAGTGGCTGCTGCCTTTCTTTCGTAATCTGCTCCTTTTATTTCGTATTCCGCTGCCCGAATGCAAGTACTCCTTTTTATGGCTATGGTGATACTCTCATTCAAGCTTAAAGGTTTCTCTACTTCATCAGCGCTCACCAAAGATGAAGTGAGAATAGACAAGCAAAGTGAAATGATCAAAATGAATAAAACTCTTGACATTTTTCCTCCTTTTTAGATAAATGTGGGTTTCGAGGAATTCACAAATGAATAGTATTCTTCGCCTTGCCCTCATATAAAAATTCACCCTATTGATTTAAAAAATAGGAGGGGTACCAACCCAGATACCTTCTACTGTTTCAGACCAGGGATTCTCCCATCTATGAGGTATGGAAGAGTCAAAATAGAGGCTGTCCCCCTCTTCAGCGATATATTCCTTTTGATCAAGAATCAATTTTATCTTTCCTTTAATAATATACACAAATTCCTGTCCTACTCTGGGTATGGCTTCAACTTCTCTCTTAGGCGCACCATAGAAAAAAATGGGTTCCATCTTCTGGTCAGGGAATCTATTGGAGAGAAGCTCTATGGTAAGCTGGGTATTTTTATTGTAGTAAAAATTCCTTTTCTCCTTTTTAACCAACACGTCTTCTACAAGATTATCCTCTCTGAAAAGATCTGTTAACCTAATCTCAAGGGCAGAAGCCACTTTCATCAAAGAGGTAATAGAAGGTGAGGTCTTATTTAATTCAATTTGGGAAATAAAACTCTTGGTAAGACTAGATTTCTTAGCCACCTCATCCAGTGTCATCTTCTTTTCTAGCCTGATAGCTTTTAATTTCTCTGCTAATTCCATCACTATATCCTCTCATTTTTGTATTATATATTTTATTTTTTTAAAAATATTTTACAATATATATTACATTTTGTAAAGTATAAATTTACTTTATAAAATTTTTAAAGTGTATTTTTAGAGGGTATAAGGGAGGTAAAAGGGTGGAGTATCTCTTTATTTAATAATAAATTGAAATGTTAGAAGAATCTAGTATTCATAATTCTGGAGCCATAAGTCAGTAGTGAGAGGTTATTCCTAATGCTGAATCCTGTATCCAACATTCTGCTTTCTTCAGTTGTGGAATGAAGCAAAGCAGAACAGAGCTAAACTACCCAGAGGTAGTAAGTGTTTTATAGTGAGGCTTCTGTTGAAAATTCACCAATAATCTTCTCGCAATCTTGCCAGTGCTGGTTTTAGGAATAGATTCCCAAAACTCTACTATTTTAGGAACTTTATAACTCGCTAATCTTCTTCTACAATAAGAAATTACATCTTTCTTCGTGAGATGAGATCCGGGTTTCAAGACAACAACTGCTTTAATGATTTCTCCCCTTTCTGCATCAGGTACACCAAAAGCAGCTACTTCAATCACTTTAGGATGGGTAAGAAGGGTACTCTCCACTTCAAAGGGGAATACATTCAACCCACCAACAATAATCATATCGTCTTTTCGACCCAGGTGATAGTAGAAGCCATCGTCATCCTTCTTGCACAAATCACCGGTATACAGCCAACCATTCTTAATCCGCTCTTGAGTGAGCTCTAAATTATTATGATACCCTTTCATCACTATTGGTCCCTTTACGATTAGTTCCCCAACTTCCCCAGAAGGTACGTGTTCTCCCTTCCCATCCACCAGTTGTATCTCAGCATGTGGGACGGCTCTTCCGATGCTTCCCATCTTTTTCTGATCGTATTCAAGGGGAAGAAGCGTTATGAAAGGGGACGTTTCAGTTAATCCATATCCTTGAATAACAGCAACAGAAGGAAATACCTTTTTAAAGTTTTTTAACAACTCGAGTGGAACTGAAGCTCCCATCATACCGATAAAACGAAGACTACTCAATTCATACTTATTTAGATTTGGAACTCTCAGGATAGCTTGGAAAATGGGAGGAACGGCATGGAACCAGGTTACCTTATGTTTTTCCACTGTAGCAAGAATCTTATCTGGCCTGAGCTGATCAAAAATAACAATACTACACCCTTTATCTACCAACTCATTACAAAGAATAGGTCCAGTAATATGTGACATGGGTAGGACACATCCTATGACCTCACTATCATTTGTTCCATATAACTCTGCCAATGTTTCAGGGAAAAACCTAAGGTTATTAAAGGTAAGTACGATTCCTTTTGGTCTGTCGGTTGTACCCGAGGTATAAAGATAGAGAGCTTCATCATCAGCGTTGACTTCAACCATCACCTCTTCCGATAATCTCTCATCACCTACTATTTCTTCAAAAGTGATATTCTCCTCCTGCCTTCCATTACTTCCACTTCCAACAATTACCATAATGATTGAGTGCTTGAGTTTTTTAAAGAAAGGTGCACAATATTCATTCAGCCCACTGCTCATGATAAATGCCTTGATCTGACCATCCTCTATAACGCCGCATAGTTCTTCACCTTTAAAACGGATATCTAAAGGCACGCACACGGCTCCCATTTTGAGTATAGCGAAGTAAGCGACAACAAAGCTAGAAGAATTGGGAAGCATAAGAGCTATTCTGTCACCCCTCTCAATCCCCAGCTGTTTCAGCTTACTGCCAACCCTGTTAGCCATAAGATTAATCTGATTAAAACTCAACTTTTCCTTCCCACAAATAACAGCGGTCTTATCAGGAAACCTTTCTGCACAATGAGCAAGCACTTTTCCTACATTCATCACACCTTCTCCTTGAATTTATATTGCTGAGGAGGATATAAACTTCTTCCGATCTATAAGCTCCTTTCGTGCTATTTTCCCCATGCTGCTTTTGGGAATTTCATCCCAAAACTCAACTATCTTAGGAACCTTAAAGTTAGCCAGTTTCTGTCTACAATACGATATGATCTCCTTTTTAGTAATCTTACTACCAGGTTTCACAACGAGGGCTGCCTTGATAATCTCCCCCCGATCTCTATCTGGTATTCCCACAACTCCTGCCTCTTTTAATAAAGGGTGTTCACGTAAAACCTGCTCTACCTCAGCAGGATATACATTTAACCCACCGACGTTAATCATATCATCTCTTCGACCCAGATGATAGTAGAAACCATCTCCATCCTTCCTACATAAATCACTCGTGTAAAACCATCCATCCTTAATCCGCTCTTGAGTACCCTCCGGATCATTATGATACCCCTTCATTACCATTGGCCCTTTAACAACCAACTCTCCCACCTCTCCCACAGGCACCTCTTCTCCCTTCTCATCTAAGAGCTTTATCTCAGCATGAGGAACAGCTCTTCCGATGCTTCCCATCTTCTGCTGCTCATATTCCAGGGGAACGAGGGTGATGAGAGGGGATGTCTCAGTTAATCCATATCCTTGAATAACAGCAAGAGAAGGAAATGCCATTTTGAACTTCTTCAGCAAATCGAGTGGAATTGAGGTCCCCATCATAGATACAAATCGGAGGTTGCTTATGTCAAACCTCTCTCGATGAGGGACATGGAGAAGTGCCTCGAAAATTGGGGGAACACCAAAAAAGTAGCTCACCTGATATTTCTCCATAGCGGCCAGGATTTTGTCAGGCCTTAACTGGTCAAAAATACAGAGTGTACTACCCCTCAACACCGTTTCATTACAGACAATGGGTCCTGAAATATGTGACATGGGAAGGGGGCACCCCAATACATCGCTTTCAGAGGTGTTACAAAACTTAGATAAGACCTCTGGAAAGAAGTCCAGGTTAGAAAAGGAGAGTACAACACCTTTTGGTTTACCGGTGGTACCTGAAGTATAGAGATAGAGGGCATCTTCATCCTCTTTGATATCTACCATAATTTCAGATGATAATGACTCGTCACGTATCACCTCTTCATAGCGCGCAACTCCATCAGCTACCTTCCCCCCCGCCACTATGATACCCTCTATACTCTCCACCTTTGAGAAAACATCATAAGACTGATAGAGAGCAGTTGTAATGACTACCTTAACCTGGGCATCTGTGAGGATAGGGGACAGTTCTTCCCCCTTAAATCTTAAATCCAGAGGTACGGCAACAGCACCCAGTTTCATTACACCAAAGTAGACTACTACCCACTGGAAAGAATTGGGCAAGATGATCGCAATGTGATCACCTTTTTTAATATTAAAGGTTCGCAGTTTATTAGCCACTCTGGTTGCCATGAGGTCTAAACCAGAAAAACCTATCTTCTCATCTCTGAAAACAACTGCTGGTTTATGGGGCAATCTTTGAGCCGTCTCGCTTAATACCCTTCCTACATTCACTGTGATAAACCTCTAGTTTACACAGGATTTCAAATCCAATTAAGACCGACATCTTATTGACTAGTGAGTTAAAAAATTATCTGAATAATCTATAATTGTCAATGAGTTTTCTATCTAAAGGAAGGGATAAGTGGGGTCTGAAATGATTTCAGGCAAGGCTCTCTCCTCTATGCTTATCATAAGCGAGACTATGTAAGAAAAAATAAATTTATAAAACTTTATCCTTGCATAACAATAGAAAAGAAAGCAACAAGCATTCTTATAAAAATAGTCTAAAATTATCGCTTGAGAATTCTTACTTTATTGCCTCTTTTTTCTATTTCATCCATCTGGTTTACTATCCGCATCAGCTTTTTCATTTATGTTTTCTAATAACCACTGCTCAATGATGCGATCACACACCTCCCAGTTCTTTTCTTTCATAAAACAATGCCCCATGCGTTTAAATATCTTTATATCCCTGGCGTGATAGTACTCCGCCAGCCACTGGTTGGTCGGCATCCCTGTGGAAAAACCATTCTCCTTACCGATAACGTAGACAGGACACCTGATCTTTCTTGGATCAACCGGTGTGTGACCAGACTCCATGGCCGCAAGCTTGGATTCCCATCCATGTTTTTGAACATACTCCCTTAAAACCTCCTTCTCAACCAGACCTTCATTGAAGAGGAACCCCTTTATCTTTTCTAGATCACTCGTCATCATTACCAGATTTCCCTTTTCGACATACACGCCCTTCCCTGCCATTCCTCTGATGGTAGCCTGAACATCCAATATCTGTGTCAAGGCCATACAGGTTCCACTGTCTATCAGGAAGAGTTTGACTGGGTTTCTCCTCTCAGCATACTTCTGGACAACAATGCCCCCAAGGCTGTGGCCGAAGAGATAAGGATTCTTCTTAAGAGATGTCACTGACACAGTCAGCGAGGGGGATACAATCTACAAAGAAGTGGGTTGCGTTAGGATTTTCATCCATACTTAATATTAAAATAGGAATAGCATACTCATTGGCAGGCCATATAGTTACTATGTTTCCATAGTATTTTTTTACTAACTCTACTAGCCGTACGAGGGTAATTTTTTCTAATTTTTGTGCACTATAGCAGTTAATGGTACCTTTAATCACATTTCCTTTGAGTTGAGCAATTCTTTTCATCTCCTCAGCATCGATACTGGGAGCAGCTCCGTAAGAGTGAGTAGCGTGGGGATCAACAAATCCCCTAATGAGAGGCTTTTCAAAATTTCTTATAGGAGTAATGTTTACTCCCTCATATTCATCTAGTATCACTGGTTCAAAAGGCTTAAGGTTTTCCTCGATAGCATCCATTAACTTTCCTGAGATGGAGTGCCAAGGAAATCTTTTTACCTCTTGATCTTCTGGAAACAATTTAAATAATCCTTCTTCACCATGGTGTTATCTCCTTCCCTCTTCCCTCGTAGATCAGTATCGTAGTGTGGGTGCAAAGTGAATAAGAGCCATCCACTCTACGGGAACACCTAGTTTTCGAATAATCTCAAATGACATATCCTTGAGCATGTAGAATTCTAGTATACGGGCTCGGACAAAATTCATCAGTGCGTCCTCCTCCTCACTATAAGGTTCTGGTGCTCTTCGCTCCACGATCTTGAAGTAGCACTCTACCCACTTTAGTCCTGCCTCCCTCACTAAATCAAACTGCTCCTTGGCTAACTCCAATCTTACCCCTATCCCTGCATTAACTGCTTTATCCCAATGATCCCTCTTGTAGATATCTACTACCTTTTTCCTTAAGATTTCATAGTCCTCCCCTTGTCGTTCGGTAATCTCTTTTATCCCTGCATGTAAAAAGTTTAGATCCTCTGTGCTTGTGGCAACGGGAGCTACATCCAGAAAACCTCCAAATGTGTCTTCCTTTGCCACCCTATTCTCCATGTTAAAAAGGAGGATGGGGATCTTTGGGGTAGTGGGATAGGTTTTGATCTGAAAGACATCAAACTTAGTATCCTCTCCAGTGGCTGGATTTTTTGTCTTGAGTCGGATGCGTGAGGTCGCTGCCTTTTCTAGAAACTTACCCCTCACTACACTTATATCCAAACTTCCCACTGGTAACTTTAAGCTTTTATTTTCTACCTGACTAGTCTTGTTAAACCTTTTAAAACCCTCCAAAGCGGGCTCTCTAAGCTGGTTATAATATTCTTCCATATCCATTAGTTTTACCCCCATTAACCTTGGTCAAATTAAGTCAATTTTCACTATCTTATGCAATGAGTCTCATAAAGTAAAGGAAAACTATGAGCTATTCACATACATTCTCCATCCTTTATCTTAACTTGGTGGAGACTATAAACTCATATACCATGGGCTATTAACTGTGGACAGTGAAGTATTGTATGTGGTAGAGTTTATATATATTTCAACTATGGGTAATACGAGTAAAAATCTTATACTACATCTTCTTCACTTTATCGCTCTCCATCAAACATTTATGGCTAAATATAGAACTCAAAAAGTAGGACAAGAAAACATTAGGTACTTACATAAAGGGAGAGGAAACCCTTTAGTTTTTTTACATGGTTTTGGTGGTAGACCTTCCTACTATTTGTCACTATTAAATCTGTTGTCTGAAAATTTTGAAATAATTGCCCCTGAGGTGTATGGGATTAATTATTTGAAACAGCAGCCTATCTCAATCAATGAATATGCAGAATTAACCTTGGGTTTCTGTTCATCTCTCGGAGTTGATCACCATTGTATGGTAGGCCATTCAATGGGCGGTGCAGTCGCTTTTAGAATAGGAAATAATGTATCTGACCACTTTTATCTCATTGGTATTAATCCAGTATTACCAGTAGATTATGGACTTTTAGGATTTACAGCGAGAGCAACTTATAAAAGTATAAGAGAATCCCTAGGTATTACAGGAGGCCTACGAGCCATACTCCTTGGAAACACTGTTCCAATACCCGCTATTTTAAATTTACTAAGGAATATGGGTGCTTCAATTGATGCAGTCTCAGATATCTGTAATTTAACATATCAGAATATGAATGTTACTCAACCGACCTTGATTCTTTACGGTGAGAAAGATGAATTTTTTATTTTAGATGAAGGGATTACTAGACAAATAAAGGATTCTTTTGACAGGGTAACGATAAAGAGATTAAGTAAATTAAATCATGACTGGCTTATTTTTTATCCAGAATTGGCCGCTCAAGAGATTAGTAATTTCTGTTCCAGTGGCTATTGCACCTCCTGCAAATAAAGACTGGGAAATGATATAAGAGTTTTATGCACAGTGCCCAAGTCCTATTGAACGTTGCTATTATACTGCTCTCTGCCTTCTTAAGTGGTCTTATTTTTCGCCGCTTTAGTCAATCAGTTATCATTGCCTACTTGCTAAGTGGAATTGTCATTGGCCCCTATGGATTAGGTATAATCCAGTCTCCTGACCAGATAGACATCTTGAGCGAGATTGGAATTATTCTCTTGATGTTTATCCTTGGCCTTAGTTTCCCACCAAAAAAGATTGTCAACATGGGCACGAAAACTCTAATCGGCGGGATACTACAAGTATCGCTTACTGTTATCGGAGTAGCATGTTTTACCTATCTAAGTGGCTGGAATTTGTTTACTGGTTTTTTAGTCGGCAGTTTATTGGCGTTAAGCAGTACGGCCATCGTTATAAAAGTGCTAAACGACCTGGCAGTGATCGACGCTCTTCACGGTCGACTCATGGTGTCTTACCTAATTGTCCAAGACATCGCTGCTGTTCTCATGATTGCTATTCTACCCAGCTTAGGGAAAGGGACCGGCAACCACATCATCCTCCCCGTGCTCACCTCCTTGATCAAGGGAGTAGTTTTTTTAGGAGTATTTCTGTTTTTGAATCGTAAGGTTATTCCCCGCGCCCAGTATTGGGTTGCTGCTGTTGGCGGCAAAGAACTGTTTTTAATAGGCACGATTATCTTTTGTCTGAGTATGGCGGTAATTAGCCAGGTGATTGGGTTATCTCTGGCCTTGGGAGCTTTTTTAGCAGGCTTTATCGTTAGTGAATCAGAATTCAATTACCAGATGATGGCCGGAATGGTTCCTTTCAGGGATGCTTTTTTGTGTATTTTTTTCGTAGCCATTGGCATGTTACTGGATCCACGGTTCCTCTTCTATCATCCGGTGGAGGTGCTTTTGCTTTTTACCTTTATTGTTGTAGGAAAGTTCTTTTGTACGGTCTTAGCAACCTGGCTTATCCGTTACCCGCTCAAGATCGCTCTTCTAGTTGGATCAGGATTGGCCCAGATGGGGGAATTTTCTTTTGTGATCGTTAAAATGGCTTGGCAGTATAATCTGATAAGTGAACATTTCTTCAGCGTGAGTATTACGGCCTCTTTGCTCACTATGCTGTTTACCCCACTCATACTTAAAAAATCCCCTGCATTGATTGATCGATTGAATCGAGTGGCGTTTTGGGAGAGATGGTTACGAGGAAAGGAAGACAATGAACTTATAGGATTCGAAAAAAAATTAAGGCACCATGTAATTATCTGCGGCTATGGACCTATCGGCATAATCTTGGGAAGGGTTTTGAAAGCCAAGAACATACCTTTTGTTGCTCTGGAGCTGAATGCTCAGACCGTAGTGAAAATGCGAGGATTAGGCTTGAATTGTCTCTATGGTGATGCGACCTCACCCGAGGTCCTCAAAAAAGCTTACATAGAACAGGCACGGTTGGTAGTAATTACTATACCTGATCCCATGGGGACAGAGGCAGTAGTCAAGAATGTTAAAAATCTCAACCCTGAGTGCTTTATCCTGGCTCGCACCCGCTTTAGCAAGGAACTGGAAGAACTTTATGAGTATGGAGCAGATGCGGTTGTCCAGGAAGAGTTTGAAACTGGGTTGGCGATTCTCGTGCGGGCTTTAAAGGAATTAAAAGTAAAAATTAGCGAGATTAAGAAAGAAGTAGAAACCATAAGGATTGAACGCGATGAATTGACCAAAACCCGCTACTTTGGGCCATTGACGCTCTCTAAGCAAATTTCTCCCAATAGCATTATTTTAAATCTGGCTGCTCGCACCAAAGAGGATGCCATTCGGGAATTGGTTCAGGCTGTTTCTTTCTCTCACAAGATTCGCGACAAAGAAGAACTGGTTAAACGGGTGCTTGAACGGGAGGAAATTGAAACCACAGGTATTGGCGAGGGAGTAGCTATTCCTCATGCTCGCACAAATGCCGTGGAAGGTATCTGTGTCTGTCTTGGTATTTCCCCTAAGGGTATTGATTATGGCGCAATTGATGATAAGCCCGTGCACATCTTTGTCCTGCTTGGTGCCAGTGAATCGGCCCATGAAGCCTACTTGAATACCCTTGGCTGTGTTGCTTCTCTATTTAATGATAGTGAGGTTCGCCGAGATATTATCAGATGTACAGAACCTAACCAGGTATTCCGCTTGCTTAAGGAACGAGAAAAAGCCCTCCAAAATCAATAGACAGGGAGGTGGTTTTGGACAGGAAAAGTAAGAGGTTCACATATGCAATGTGAGGTGGTGGTATGCAGCGGTTTAAAATTATAAGAACTATGGAGACAGCAGTGAAGGAAAGGATTGCTCTCATTCGTAACGTAAGGCCTCAATGGGGTTCATACGCGAGGCCTTGCGTGCAGGATAGAGACCAAAAAAGATCCCTACCCCGGCAGCGAAAAGGAAAGCCACCAGGATTGCATAGAGTGAGACAGGAGAAGGCCATCCAGTAAAATAGGTAACAGCAGAGGTGAGGCCAATCCCCAAAAAAATACCTATACTACCCCCCATCAGACTGAGCAGCACTGCCTCCAGCAAGAACTGAAGAAGAATGTCTTTGGGTTTCGCTCCCACTGACATGCGGATGCCTATTTCTCTCGTACGCTCGGTGACTGAAACGAGCATGATATTCATGATACCAATACCTCCCACTACCAGGGAGATTGAGGCAATGCTACCCAGTAGTAAAGTCAAGATACGGGTAATGGTTGAAAATACCCCGATAAGGTCTGCAAGATTTCTCACGGTGAAATCATCATCTTCTCCTTTCTTGATTTGATGCCTGTGCCTGAGGAGATTACTGATCTGATCCTGGGCATCAGCCATAAGGTCCAATGAGATAGCCGATGCCATCACCATGGTAAGATAGGTGATCCCCACCAACCGCTTCTGGGCAGTAGTATAGGGAACAACAATGGTGTCATCCTGATCCTGGCCGAAAGCCGTCTGTCCCTTAGGGGTCAACACCCCCACCACTCTGAACGGTATTCTCTTCATCCTAATCACCTGGCCCACGGGATTCTGCCCTCCAAAAAGTTTCTCTGCAACCGTCTTACCAAGTACACAGACTTTGGTTGCAGCCTTCACATCCTGCAGCGTAAAAAATTCCCCATGCTCTAAGGGCCAGTTTTTAATTCGCTGATAGTCGGGATTAACCCCAAACGCCGAGGTGCCCCAATTCTGGTTTTGAAAAACTACCTGGGCCGCTGTGTTCACTAACGGTGTCACCATCTGAACAGCAGGACATTCCTCCTGGATGGCCTGAGCATCCTCAACCGTAAGGGTTGTCACCGTGCCATATCCAGTTCGTATCCCCCCCTTTGTTACACTCCCCGGAAAGATAATGAGTAAATTGGTCCCAAGACCGCTTATTGCCTTTTCAATCGCAATCTGTGCCCCACTTCCCATATTTACCAGGGTGATAACAGCACAGACACCAATGACCACTCCTAGAACGGTGAGCAATGATCGAAGCTTATTTTTCCTGAGTGCTCTGAGTGCTACACGAATAGTGATAAAAAGGTCCATTTCTCCTCATTGATCATGTACTATTGTACCGTCACGGAAGAACACCTGACGCCTCGCATACCGGGCGATATCTGCTTCGTGAGTTATCAGAATAATGGTAATCCCGTAGACATCATTTAATTCCTTTAAAATCTGCATAATCTCTGCACTTGTCTGCGTATCCAGGTTCCCCGTTGGTTCATCAGCTAGAATGAGGGAGGGGTTATTAACCAATGCCCGTGCAATGGCAACCCGTTGTTGCTCTCCGCCTGAGAGCTGGTTGGAAAGGTTGTGTATCTTCCCTTTCAATCCCACCCTTTCAAGGGCTTCAACTGCCAACCTGTGTCGTTTCGATGCATCAGCCCCACTGTAAAGCACAGGGAGTTCTACATTTTCAAGGGAACTGGTTCGGGGAAGGAGATTAAAATTCTGAAATACAAAGCCAATCTTCCTATTCCGTATCTCAGCCAACTGATTCGGCGTGAGTGAAGAGAGTTCCACATCCTCAAGAAGAAGCCTTCCCCTGGTTGGGATATCAAGACATCCTAGGAGGTTCATAAAGGTTGATTTTCCCGATCCGGAGGGACCCATGATGGCTACAAATTCACCTTTCCCTACCTCCAGGGAAACCCCCCTCAACGCAGGAACCTCTACGTCATCACCTAAGTAATATGTCTTATGGAGCTGTTCTGCTGAGATAAAACGTGTCATAGTGATTAAGGACCTCTATCGTCTAAATCTAAATCTGAAGCCAGATCGTTCAGACGAAACCGTTTGTTTCCACCGGGAAAGGTATCCCACAATTACCCTTTCCCCCTCATCAAGTGGACCACCTAAAACTTCAGTATATCGCCCATCTGATATCCCCACTTTTACGAGAACGCGTTTTATCTGTCCACTGGCATCAAGGATCCACAATCTTTGTTGAGGATTCAAAAGTGCTTCCCCATCCCTTGGCTCTTGTCCCTCTTCTTCCCCATACTGCAATAAATACTTATCTTCCGGGTCGGCCTTGAACCTCAATGCAATATTTTGAACCCGCAGTACATCCTTTTTTTCATGGGCAATGATTGAAACAGTAGCGGTCATCCCCGGTCGCAAGGTAAGATCTGGATTATTGACCTCCACTACTGTGGCATAGGTTACCACATTTTGCTCTTCTCTGGGGGCAAATCTCACCTGTGAGACTTTACCCTTGAAGACCGTTTCGGGGAAGGCATCCACGGTAAAGAGGACCTCTTGCCCTACCTGAACCTTCCCGATATCAGCCTCATCTACATAGGCTTCCACCTGCATCTTGGTCAGATCCTGTGCAATTAAAAAGAGATCAGGGGTTTGGAAACTTGCCACCACCGTTTGCCCTACGTCGCAGTTCCTCGAGATCACGATGCCATCAACAGGAGAGTAAATGGTAGTATGTTCTAAATCCACTTTTGCAGAGTTGAGGAGTGCCCGAGCCTGCTCTCCCCTTGCCTGAGCAGCAGAAAACGCAGCCTCGGCTGCCTTATAGGTGGTCTCAGCAATCTCTAGTTCTCGCTCAGATGCAACCAGGCCTTTACTTAAGTTCTTGATTCTCCTCAGGTTATTTTCCGCATCGAGAAGCGCCACCCTGGCTTCCTGCACCTGAGCTTGGGCCAGTTTAAAATTGGCATCAGCCTGCGCTACCTTTGTCTGATAGAGATCAGTCTCCAACTGTGCTATCACCTGCCCTTTCTTCACCTGAGAGTTAAAGTCTGCATAGATCTTGAATATTCTACCGGAGACCTGACTACCAACCCTCACGGTTATAACGGGATTGATTGTTCCCGTTGCGGTAATCTTTTCCACAATATCACCCCGGTCAACCAGTGCTGTTTCATACTTACCTGATTGGCTGCCCTCCCTAAAAAGAAAAAGAGCCACCATGCCAACGATAAGTAAAACACCTATTCCAATGGATAATCTCTTTTTCACTGAAGTGTTTCCTTCTGCCTTGAGGTTACTTAAAGGGCCTCTTACTACTTAAAAATTTTGAAAAGCTTACCATTAGATAATACGATATAATCTTTACCATTATATGTACACTATTTTAAGGGGAGAATCAAATGCCATAGAAGGAAAAAGTTCCCACCTCTTTTTTAATTATCACTATTCAGCAGAGTAAACGTTGTAAAAAACTAGTGGTGCTTTTGTGTAGAAAGTGTGTAACAACTCTCAAAAAAATAAGAGGTCTTAACTATCAGTGATAAGGGGCCAGGATCATACTATAGTGAAACTTATTGATTCTATTGCTGCCCAATTTCACCATACATGCCATAATAGTACTTTAATAAGATACCACCCTCTATCAGCAAAATCACCTGAAATTGAATTCATTTGCGCACTCCCCAATGCATTACAACGACGTAACTAAACATCTGACAATCGAATGATACCATTTCTATTGACTCACAAGTGACTTTATCCTATACTGTCTTTGCCCAAAATCGAGTCCTATCACATTAATGAGCAGAAATTTAAAAAAAAAGATTTTTTTAACCTTAATTATAAAAGGAGGAGATTCTCATGAATATTTTAGTTGTAGGAGCCATAGGCGATATTGGCAGTGCAGTAACAAAAGCTGCTGTAGAAAAGGGACACAGCGTTAAGGCGTTTGACGTATCTAAAGCAAACATAGACAAACTCGGTGAGGCAAAAAACAAGGTTGAGTTTTTTGAGGGGGACATACTTGACAAAGCCACTATTGAACCTGCAATGGAGGGAGTGGAAGCAGTGATCACCACCATCCGTCTCAATCAGGATCAGATGCAGAAGGGTCGCGGCTATAATGATGTTGAGCTGGGTGGTATCAAGAACGTTGTTGAGGTTGCACAACAAAAGGGGGTACGAAAGATAGTTCATATATCAGTAGACGGTGTCGGTCCTGACTGCGTTTCTGACATGTACCAGGCAAAGTTTCAGGCTGAAGAGGCAATCAGAAATTCAGCCATTGACTATACCATTTTCCAGTCATCGGGCCTGTTCAAGGATCTCGACTTTTTCTTTATTCCCAATATACTAAAACTGGGAGAAACCGATACATGGCCCTTTGGCCCGGTAGACATTCACATGTGCCCCCTGTCGCATTTTGATCTGGCAAAGTGCATGGTGTCTGCAACCAACAATCCGGCAGCATCCAATAAGA
>SMTZ1_10005022_pt1 | contig 18477 bp, 12 predicted proteins | sample DeeMarSWOR136_30_FD_25667 | JGI IMG/M metagenome (IMG submission 25667)
CCACGGTTTTTGATATCACCGCAACGTCCTCTTTCGGGTTTATGTTTTCGAGATCTTTCACGTTTCTCACAACCACTTCCCTGTATCCCTCCCTGCCAAGACCACGCACGATAGAAGGCGATCCGTAACCAGGTTTAGGTAGCGATCCTTTCGCTTTCTCCCGTCTCCTGAGCTTGGAATGGATCCCTCTCGGCTTTCTCCATTTCTTCCCCAGGGATTTCTTCCTGAACCATTCCTGTCTCCTGAATTTCGGTTTTTTCTTCTTTATTCTCTTTCTCAGTTTAAGCATCTCCTCATTCATTCTCTTCCTCCAAATACGGTTTCTTTGTTATGAAACATCCGTCCTGGAAAACCCTCCTGTCGTACCCTTTAACCTTAGTCGCCTCTTCGATGCGCGCGGATAGCTGGCCGACCCTTTCCTTGTCTATTCCCGTTACGAAGATCGTGTTCTTATCGACATCAACCCTGATATCGCTGGGTATTTGAACGCTCCTCGGTCTTCTCTCACCCAGAAAGTTCTCTATAACGAGCTTCCCTTCTTCAATCCTAAGTTTTACGGGAAAATGGGAGTAAACCAGTTTCAATTCGCCTTTCCATCCCTTTTTCACACCCAAAAACATGTTATTCAGAAGGACTCTCCATGTTCCCATTATAGCCTTGGTCTTTTTTCTTTCGAGGTCGGATATGATCACAACACTTCCACTTTCTATCTTTATCTTAACATCATGGTGCCTGAACTTCTTGCTAACCTCTCCTTTGCTTCCCTTGACGTAGATTTTGCTGTTCTCCATTCTGACTTCAACTTCTTTAGGGATTGTAATTTCATATTTTAGCATGCCTTTACCTCTGCTGGAAATATCTTTAGATTTATTAAGAAGTATATTTAAGCTTATTTCTTTTTCGCCTTTCTTTTTGATTTTTTGGCCTTAGGCTTCTTTTCAGGTTTCTTTGGTTTTTTGGCTTTTACTTTGGGTTTCCTGACTAGCTTCTTGACCTTGGGTTTCGCGGGCTTGGGTTTTCTTACTTTCTCTGGCTTTTCAGGTTCTTTCTTCTCTGGTTTGAGTTCAGGTATTCTTCCGACCAGTTCGAAAGCCCCGGTCCCCATAGGTATTAGCTGATTCATTATTATGTTCTCCACATGTCCCTTCAACGGGTCTTTCATGCCCTCGACGGAGGCTGATATTATGTGTTTTTTTGTTTCCTCGAAGGCCATTCTTGCAATAACAGAATCCTTGTTTCCCGCTATACCGTACCTCCCGATACCCATTATCCTTCCGGTAGAAGTCATGAGGTCAGCAAGTATCGTTACGTATCTTAAATCCACACCCAAGCCCTGTTCCTCTATCGTATCAATTGCTTCCTTTATTATCGAATTCCGGGCTGCCTCGACCCCCAGGATATCGTAGATTTCGAAGGGGTTGTTGCATATCGTTCTTATGGAGTCTACGCCCTCGATTTCGAACACCTTCTTTAGGTTCGATCCTAACGTGTTTATGAACCATTCGTCCCTTTCGTTTTTGCTGACTATTACGTGCGAAACCCCTTTCACGCCTTCTATGTGGGATTCAAGCAGCTTGTATTTCAGTTTGTGGAGATTAACGCTCTCTGTTTTTTTTGAAATCCCCGTAAGCTCGTTTCCCTTCACTTCGCAGTCTATGTTTTTCAGTTTTATGTGTTTTACCAGGTCCTTGGATTCAAGTTCGAACTTCTTGAGTTTGGAGGAATCCAGTCTGCATTTAACCGTAAGGTTCACAAGATCTATCACATCGCTTATGACGAAGTCTCTTAGCTTCACTTCCTTTATTTTTTTCGCGACTTCTATCGCCTTGCTTTCTGTTTGATACTCGGGTTTGAGATAGATTGTCATGCTGGGGGTTTCAGGCTCCTTCTTGGCATCAAATATCTCTATCAGCCTTGGGAGACCCAAGGTAACCTGGATTCCAGCGGTTCCTGCGAAGTGATACGTTCGCATGGTCATCTGGGTCGCCGGTTCTGAGAGTGATTGAGCCGTTACGACTCCTACCGCTTCTTCAGGATCGTAAAGGGCTTTGTTATAAAACTTCCTGACCCTTTCCATTATCTCCTTTCCCTCGCTCTCGGTTATATTCCTTTCTCTAATGTATTTTTCAATATCCTTCCTTAACTTTTGTGGAAGTTCTAAATTCATTCTTTCATCCGTGCCTTATATGGTCTATCCAGTTAAGGGCTCCCCAGTATGATTTTGTCGGATCTATGCCATCCTCTCCCGCAAGGAACTGTATTATGTTTCCGTTGGAGTCCCTTATTGTCAAGTCTTTCATGACCTTCAAATCCTGCAGCGAGTTCATAAGCCTCCTCTGCATGTAACCCGATTTTCTCGTTCGCAGAGACTTGTCCATTAGCCCTTCCCTTCCGTTCATCACGTTCCAGAAAAATTCGAACGGTGTTAGCCCCTGTTTGAACCCCCTTGCAACAAAACCATGCGCTGTGGGCGAAAGATCTCCTGGCTTGAAATGAGAAGTTATCCTGTTCAGGTAACCCCTCTGTATTCTCTTACCAAGTATGGTTTCGGACCCAACAGCAGCGGCCATCTGTGTTGTGTTTATGTTTGAACCTTTCGCTCCTGAAAGCGACATGTGTATGATATCGCTTAACTTTATGTGCTTTATCATTATATCGCTTACCTTGTTGAGTCCTTCCGCCAGCACAGATAATATTTGGGTTTCAAGAGACTCTTCCGTTGTCATACCAGGTAAAACCTTCAGCCTGTCTTTATTGAATTGAATAACAAGATCGTTCGCCTCCTTTTGAGCTTCATCTATCTCCCTTCTTACCTTTTTTTGAACATTTGTAGGTAAATCCAGATCGGAAAGGCCTATCGAAAACCCCCTTGACATCAGATACGAAACACCTACCCTGCCTAGATTATCTATGAACTCCTTGAGCTTTTCCTCGTTTACCAGTCTCTTCACCTTGTTTATGATCTTGCCCTTGAAGGCCCCGACGGCATTGCTGTCCAGAATACCTGTCCTCAGCTCACCGTTCTTGATTAGAACCCAGCAATCGTGCTCGCATTTTTCCTTCAAACATTTATCGCACTCATTGCAGGAATGCGACTTGAACTCCATGTTTAGTTCCCCGGGCAACATCAGGCTGACAATCTCCTTACCTGTGAATTTTTCCTTATCAGGCAACTCTATATCCAATCCCGCATTTGCAAATAGCTGTGCAGTCTCCTCTTTTGTGAATACGTTTTCCTTTTGTGTCAAGAGGTATACGCCTGAAATCTGATCAAGGTCAAGACCAACAAGGGGTCCTCCAAACCTCGGGGATATAATGTTGTTCTTAACGTCCATTATCATTGAAGCCTCCACCCGAGCTTCTTCTGACTGGAGGGCGTGAATGTTCATTTCATCCCCGTCGAAGTCCGCATTGTACGGGGCGCAAACGCTCGGATTCATTCGGAACGTTCTGTAAGGCATTACCCTCACCCTGTGAACCATCACTGAAACCCTGTGCAAAGAAGGCTGACGGTTGAAAAGAACAACATCGTTGTTCTGTAACTGCCTGTCAACGCTCCAGCCGTTGGTTAGGTTTTTTACAAGGTCATTCTTGTTCTCCTGCGTGACCTTTATCTTCCTTCCATCGGGTCTTGTGAGATAATTTATCTTGTCGTCCTTTATCATATCCTTGACCATTTTGATGTTCAGGGGTGTGATTATTTCCGGTATCGTTAACTCCTTCGCCACCTGTTCCGGAACGCCTACCTCGTTTATTGAAAGGGTGGGATCTGGTGAGATAACGGTTCGTGAAGAGAAGTCAACCCTTTTGCCCAGGAGGTTCCCCCTTATTCGCCCTTCCTTTGCCTTCAACCTTTGTATGATCCCCTTTAATGGTCTGCCTGACCTGTGCCTCGCCTGAGGAACTCCCGTCAGTTCATTATCGAAATATGTAGCCACGTGGTATTGAGATAATTCCCATAGATCGTTCAGAATGAATTCAGGCGCCCCTATGTCAATGTTTTCCTTAAGGGACTGGTTGATGCGAACGATATCGACAAGCTTATGCGTAAGATCGTCCTCTGAACGCTCTCCTGTTTCCAGGGTGATGCTCGGACGCATGGTCACGGGCGGGATCGGGAAAAGTGTAAGTATTAGCCACTCAGGTCTTCCTCCGTTGAAACCTATCTTTTTCATTTCGCTGTCCTGTGTCCGCTCAAACCATTCCCTTATCTGGGAGGGATTGAGCTCCTCCTTACCGCAATAATACGTATAGGGCTTCACGAAACTGAGTTTTTTGGATTGTTTCCCGCAGTGGGGGCATTTTTTAAGTGGGCTTTTGGAAACATGATCAAGGGATCTGGGATCCCTGTTGAGAATTCTTCCGCACTTGCTGCACGTGGCCTTAAGCAACTGGTAAATGTATTTGGTATATAGAACGTGAATCACCGGTCTTGCCAGTTCAAGGTAACCGAAGTGTCCTGGGCAATCGCCAATCGTCCCGCCGCACGTTCTGCAACGCAAACCGGGATCTACCACACCCATCCTCGGATCCATCACACCGCCGTCCACCGGATAACCGTCCGCATCGTAGAGATCGGATGTTACGATTCGGACAGTGGCCAAAGACTTTATCAATTTGGGAGATAGTATGCCGAACTCCATTGAATTTATCTTGGATGTGTTCATATTTCCACCACGTTAAGCTTTGGATAAACACAGCTTGATTTCAACTCGTCAAGTGTCAGCTTGAAGGCATAGGATGTGTTGACCCAAAGAACTTTCGAATCTTTACATATAGGGCAGGATGTCTTGTTTTTGTTTTTATCATATATCGCTATTAAACCGCATGATTTGCATATGGGTATGTTCGTCTCGTCAGATGAAAATCTTTCCTTTAGCGTCAGGGCCGCTCCGTGCCCCACCAAACATTGCTGTTCCATTTCTCCAAGTCGAAGGCCTCCTCTCTTTGAACGACCTTCAGTTGGTTGTCTCGTTAGCAGGGTTACAGGACCCTTTGAACGGGCATGTATTTTGTCAGCAACCATATGGTCAAGTTTCATGTAGTAGGCGGGTCCTGTAAAGATCATAACTCTATAAGCTTTACCCGTCCTGCCGTCGTACAGGGTCTCCTTTCCGTCATTCCTGAAACCCAGTTTACTCATACCCTTTCTAACAAAATCCTCTTTGGCTCCGCTGAATGAGGAGCCGTCCATCCTTTCCCCGTTCAGTGCCCCGAATTTCGCCACCAGCATTTCCAAGAGCTGGCTGACTGTCATCCTTGAGGGAATACCATGGGGGTTGAAAATTATGTCAGGGACGATCCCCTCCCTTGTGAACGGCATATCATCGTGGGGAACCAGGAGAGCTGTCACCCCTTTCTGCCCGTGTCTGGTTGCGAACTTGTCTCCAAGTTCCGGAATTCTCTCATCCCTTATCCTTACCTTGAAAAGCTGTTCTCCGTTTGTTGTTTCCGTTATCAAAACCTTGTCTATAACACCCCTCTCACCATATCTAACGGTTATGGAAGATTCTCTCTTGTTCTCTATATCCGTTGTGAAGTCCCCTCCTGTAAGGAAACGGAGAGGAGAGGTTTTCCCTATCAATACCGAATCAGAATCGACCAAAGTTTCAGGATTTATTATCCCGTCTTCCGGTATGTCTTTATAGGATTCGTCTCCCCTGTAACCCTTTATTCCGGGTTCGGGTACGCTTATAATATCCTCCTGTCCTCCCCAGTAACGCTTCTTCATGGTTTCATACGTTCTGAAGTAAAATGATCTGAACATCCCCCTTTCAAGGGATGATCTGTTTAAAACCACTGCATCGTTCAGGTTAAATCCGTCCCAGCACATCACCGCAATAACTATGTTTTGACCATAAGTATGTTGTTTAAGAATGCGATCGGTTTTGGTTTCCACAAGTGGTGCCTGAGAATATGCAAGAATGTTGAACTTCGTATCTGTCCTTATCAGAAAATTATCCACAGGCGCCCCTATAGCCTGTCCTACCATCTTGGATCCGTAATTCACTCGATCCCCTCTGTTGTATTCAGCAAAGGGTGTGAGACTCGCGGAGATCCCCAGAATGAGTATGGGGTTCAACTCAAGGTGTGTGTTTTCCCTTGTCAGGGTCTTCGTGTCTATCGCTATGTACGCGTTTTCCTCTTCCTCCGCATCAAGGTATTCTATAATGCCGTGCTTCAAAAGGTAATTCCACGTTATCTTTCCCGACTCCAACTTACGTATGTGATCATTGGTGAGTCTTGGTTTTCCATTTTCCACTATTACCAACGGTCTTCTCGCCCTCCCGGAATCTATGCTTATCCTTACCTCGTTGAACTCAGGGTGGTAAGAGATGTTCAATTCGTCCGGTATTATGTTATGTCTTCTCTTTCTCCTTATACCCCTTATAAACTCCTCCGGCTTTCCTGTAACCCCTATGAAATCCCCGTTGAAGTATATGTCAACCTTTTCCTTAACCTCTCTGCCACCTTTAGCCTTTCTTGACTTTTTAGACTTCTTCATGATATCTCCTTTGTCTGAAGGATGTTGAGAAACTCCTTCTCCTTCTTCTCTGAAAGACCCGGGGTTATCTCGGTTAGAAGGGCGAGATGTTTTCTCAACCCGATCGAGCTGCCCTCAGGGGTTTCTGCAGGACACAGCCTCCCCCATTCTGTCGGGTGTATCTGCCTCGCCAGGAAATGTTCCTGGGTTGAGGTCAGTGGGGAAAGAACCGAACGCAGGTGCGATATGGTCTTTATGTATGAACTTCTGTCCAGTCTCTGCGATACCCCTGTTCTGCCTCCAATCCATGTACCCGTTGCCAGAGAGGAAAGTATTTGTTTCGTGACGGTGTTCGCCTCTATTATTGACTGGACTGATGGGAACTTTCCGCGCTTAACCAGTTTTTGATAGTTGTAAGTCATTTTCGCTATCAGTCCCCACCTGCCTAGAAGGATGGACCTGAACAATTGCTCGAACAATTCTCCGGACATTAACAATCGTTTATTTGAATAGTGATCTATATCGTCATCCGGGGATAAACCCAACTTAACATGAATACACTTCCTTATGGTCCTTGCCAAATATTTATCCTTTCTTATCCTGTCGCCAACCTCCTGCCCCAAGTGGGGGAGCAAATAACGATCGAGAATCTGGCTAACCCTCTCCTTAACATAGTCTTTCGAAACCTTCAGCTTTCTTCCCATGAAGTTGAATGCTTCTTCTGTTGTTATCACATCGGTTTCGTAAAGGTTCGTGTAGAATTCGTTCAAAATTCGTTCATTTTTTGATATCAGCGAACAAAGCTCCCTATCGTTCTCCAAACCCAAGGCCTTCAGAAGGACTGCAATCGGGAGTTTCTTGATGTTCGCGAAGGATATCGTTATCTCCCCGTCAGGTTTCATCTCTATAAGATGTCTCTGCTTGAAACCTGATCTTTCAGAGTTTATTCGAACAGTAACACCTCCCTCCTCTGTTTTTTCGAATATGGGCTTGTTGGAAGATATCTCCTCTATCAAAACCAGAACTCTCTCTGTCCCGTTAATTACGAAGTATCCGCCTGGATCGCTCGGGTCTTCCCCCACGTTGATCATTCCGTTATCATCCAGGCCTGAAAGCATGCATTTTTTCGATCTCACCATTATGGGAAGGTCTCCGACGTGAACCTTCTCTGATTTTTCCTGCACGCCGTTGAACACCGGGGTTATCGTTACGTATACAGGGGCCATGTACGTCAAATTTCGTATCCTCGCCTCGTTAGGGTATATCGTACGCGTGGAGCCATCAGCCTCATTTACTATCGGCTTGCCTATTTCCACCTCCCCGAACTTCAGTTTCAGATCCTCTGTTTCCTGAACCACCCGGACCGTTCCGACCTCATTGATTATCTTCTGCAAACCGAAATCTGTGAAGTTGTTGAAGGATTCTATCTGGTACCTGACCCACTCCTTTTCCTCCTCAAAGCTCTTGATGAGCGTCACGAAAGACATACCTATCAACCAAACTTCTCGAAAAACTTCACCCCTTTTCGACAATTCTGTAATAAACAGACTCGCCGCTCATATTTGAAGATCTTACTATCTCTAGCACATCCCCTACTTTCGCATTCAATTTCTTCACGACGGGATCAGATTCCAAAATCTTAGGAAGCTTGTCCTCTCTTGTTTTGAACCTTTCAAAAACCTCTTGCCTTTCCTTCTTCGAAAGAATTTTGAATTTTGGAACCAAATCGTGTTCAAGTATGCTGATCGATCTGACCACCCTTTAACTCTCCTGGCTAAACAGCCGATCGGAGTTAAATCCAGACAGGTAATTAATTATATGACAGATATAAGTTAAATACATTACACTAACCTTTAAATACTTTTCGTTCCTTAGCATTTTGCACTTTTAATAAGAATTTTGATATGGGCCCGACGGGAATTTCACGGACCTTTTGGGTGGCGAGACTTTTGCGCAAGCGGAAGCTGCCGGAAAAGGTTCGCTTCGAACCCGCGACACCCAGATATCTTCCAGTCATGGTGGTTACCCACTCCTAATATCTTGGGTTAAGAGTCTGGTGCTCTCTGCAGACCGACACGAAAGGTTTCGTTTGACATAGACTCCATCTATGTCCGTTTGCGTCTTTCGTGTCTTTCGAAGTTACCAGCTGAGCTACGGGCCCACATTTGAAAATTAATAACTCGTTCTAATTTAAATATGTTCACAATTCTTCAGCAACAGAACTGATTATGTTGTTTATTGCCTTGCTCCCGCTCTTCAGAACAGGTTCTCCGTGACCGGGGAGTATGGTTTCTATGTTGAGGTTTGAAAGCCTCTCTATCGAGTTGTTGAGATCGTCCTCGTTTCCTCCCGGAAGGTCGGTCCTGCCAACGCCATTGGAAAAAATCGTGTCTCCTGTTATCAGAATTCTGTCCTTTTTATCAAACAGACAGATAGAGCCTGGGGTGTGCCCAGGTGTATGCAAAACCTTGAATCCGAATATTTCATCCCCATCCTTAAGTTTCTTCTCAATTTTCATGGAATGCATGTTCCCGTTGAAGTACATGGAGTTGCTCATTTCGCTGTCTCCCTTCTCCAACACGCCTGCATCCTTTTCGTGAATGTGTATTTTCGCATTCTTGAAGAAGCCGTTGCCTCCTATGTGATCCCAGTGCATGTGGGTGTTAACGATGTTCTTGATGTTATCGAAGTCGAGCTTCATTTGTTTGAATATTTCGTAAAGCCGGACGAAGTTGGATCCTGTTCCCGAATCTATTATTGTGTCTCCGTTTAGAAGGTAGATGTTTGAATCAAGATCAGACAATCTGATCATGGTGATTCTGCTGTTAATCTTTTTGACGAACCCCAGACCCATATTATAAATTTGTTTGTAAAAGGATTTAAAAGGATATTGAAAGTTGAAACAAAGATTTAAAATTACTCTGTTCCATCCAAAATTTACTAAAGCATTAGCTTCAAAAGAATTTCCAGTATTATTATGAATATCGCGATCCCTATAATGTATTCCGGTTTGAGCTTGATCTGCTCATCAGACTCCTCGAAGTAACGGATTAATCCAGCGGTTGACTGCGGCATCATCCCTCTAGCCTTCTTCGCCATGCTCTCACATTATAATTCTAGTTATGATTTTAAATAATTAATACTTCATCTTCTGCTGGTATTCGACCTTAACTTGATATTCGTTCTTAGAATCGTACTCGTCCTTCAAACCCTCAGACACATTTACCTCGTACCTTTCCTCTTCCTCGATTTCTTCCTCTGTCCTTTCCCTTTTTATCACAACCTCGTACATGTCATAAGGCCTTCCGATGTCTGATTTCGTAAGATTCGATGTCTGGAAGCGCCAGACCTCTTCTCCTGTTTCCGCGTTTAGGCAGTAAACATGACAGTCCATTGATCCGAAATAGACCCTTCCTTCCGAATGGAATGGCCAAGTATAATTCCCTCCGGACGTTTTGAACCTCCATATCTCCTTCCCTCCAAGGTTCAGGCAGTAAAAATTCCCCTCCTCGTCACCGAAATAAACTTTGTCGTTGTGAACAACCGCCTGCACGACCAACCCTTCCGCCCGGAACCTCCAGATTTCTTTGCCATCCATATCCAGGCAATAAACTATCCCGTCCCTGCATCCGTGGTAGAGCCTTCCCTCGTGTATGAAAGGAGCCCCTGTATTTCCGTAATTACCCGTTCGGAACCTCCATATCTCTTTTCCTGTTTCGACATTCAGGGCGTATACGTTTGAATCGAAAGAAGCTATGTAAATCGTTTTGTTATGCACAGGTGAGGGGTTGTCGGTAAGTATCTCATCCCCAGTCTTGAACCTCCATATCTCTTTTCCTGTTTCCCTGTCAAGGCAGTAGAAGTTGTTGTCGTAAGATCCGAATAAAACCCTGTTTCCGTATATCGTGGGTCTGCATCCCACCACACCTCCTGTCCTGAACCTCCAGAGTATTTTGCCTTTTTCCGCATCGACCGCGTAAAAGAAATTGTCCATGCTGCCGAAGTACACCACCCCATCGTCTGCGGACCCCCCGGCTATTGCGATCTTCCCCCCTGTCTTGATCCTCCACTTTATCCTTCCTGTTCTCATATCCAGACCGTAGAAGTTCTTGTCATGCGATCCTATCATTACGACATTCGTCCAGAAGGTCGGGTTGCAGAATGTGATCATTCCCCCCAGCTTCGTTCTCCATACTTCCTTTCCACTTTCCGGATCAACCGCGTAAACGTTCTCATCAAAACTTCCGAAGTACAAAATGCCTTTCATTATGGTCGGGGAAGAAGCGACTGATCCCCCTGGCGTTGCATTCCAGCCCCTAACGAAGGTTCTGGTCTTCCGGACCTCAAAATCCTCGAGTTCTATCTCAAAGCTCCCAAATTGTGGATCCATAATAAAGATTTAAGAAAAAGATTAAAATGTTGTGCTGGGCATAGCCCATTTTCTGTCATCTCCCGGGGTTTGATCCCCGAAGGAGGCGATAGCATTTTTCTGATCGTTCAAACGAACTTTCACCCACACGATCCGAACTCTTTCACCCTTCATCTCCTTCTACGTTCATCCTTGCGGAATCATCGCTCCAAAGCGAAGGTTTATTTCTGCGTCCGGACAGGTCCTCTCGGACCCTGCCTTGCGACAGCGTGCCTAAGTTTCGGGTGTATGGAACTTACCTCCCCGAGTCGCCTCAGGGCAAGCTATCTGCCCAGCTCAACAAGTTTTGTTTGTTTTTTGGTTTAAAAAGGTTGTTTTGAGCTAATTTCAGAACAACTGAGTGAGCAAAATGCCTGTTATGATCAAAATCATGCCCAAGATCTTTTGAATTAGCGAACTGATATCGAATCTCTCTTTCATTATGTGGGGATATAACCTCGTGAACAGCAAGGCAAAGAAAAGGACGAAAATCATCTGAATGTTCTCGGATGCCTGGACAAGGGAAATGGGACCTATATTTACTGCGAAATAATAGCTTGCGGAGGCTATAATGGAAATTATTATATTGGTAAAAATAATAGTCCAGTCCCTCCTGTTGATCTTGGTATAATAATGTCTGAACCTGCCCCTGATTTTCCCTGAAAATAACATCGACATCGTTGCGAATATCCCGAAAATCCATATCCACATGAAGGTATCCCAGTAATCAACGTAGTTCAGAACGAATTTTGCGATTACATAAGACGTCGAAAACAGCAGGCTTGCAATTATTACAAACCAAAAGACTTTGCCAATTCTGAACAGCCCAGAAACCCTTCTGATGGATATCACAAAACCTCCGAGAACCAGTATCATAAAACCCAGATAATCCATCCCTGTAAGTCTCTCCCCCAGTGTAAAAAATGCGATGAACAAGGTGAATATTGGAATGAACTGGAACAGCGGGATGGATACCGATATCTCCTCTATCTCCACGGCTTTGTAATAGGTTATTATACCCAAAATCATCAATATTGCACTTACGAATATGAGGACAAGGAAATCAGGGCTTGGGACTCCTATGTTTAAAATAAGGATCAAGATAATTATGGGAATTATAGAAGCTATTCTGAAAAAAATAAGCAATATCAATGGACTTTTGACCCTCTTGTCCACAAGATACTTGTCCATTACGTTTGTAATGCTCCACAAGAATGTCGCAATAATAACGAAATATATCCACATCTATATATTTCAGCTGGGTGGTTAAAAAATAAAAACAAGCACCAAGATCCTTTGACCAGGACTTAACAAAGTTTTACTGGTCCTGATTCTTGGGGCTTAACAGCCTTACCTTTTGGTCAGATCTTGGAACTCTTGATTAAAAATTGGAAATAGGTTTTTTAAGCATTTCTGTGGGGGAACATAGATTTTGAGAAATATACATACCGGAGGTAGCAGGGTCCACATATATATACAACCTCGAACTTACTTTCAAGTATACGGAGGTGTAAACATAAAATTCAAGAAAAAGGGAAGTGTTGCCAGATCACAACAGGGTGATCTTCTTCTCGTGGACGAAAACAAAAGAGCATACAAGGTTGACGAGGTCGTTCTGCTCATATGGACCATGTGCGATGGGGAACACGAAACCAAGGAGATAGTTGAAAATTTCTGTTTGAAGATCGGCGATAAAGCCCCGAAAGAAGAGATCGAGAAGGCAGTTACGGATATCACCCAGAAGCTCGAGAAGCTTGGTCTTCTCGAAAGGGTCGGAGCGCCGAGCAAGAAGCCCGCGAAACCGAAAAAGCCCGCAAAAAAGAAGAAATAAATGGGATTTCGTCTTGTATAACTACAGCTAACAATATCTATTTCTAATAAAAAGAAGTGTAATGGCGAGTTGTCCTTTTAACTAGGATCTGTCAGGGGATTGGGTAACGTGGGCTGAATACCTCGCCGAAGCTTGGTACTTACACCCCGTTTCCATCAACCTTGTCGTCTACAAGACCTTCCTCGCCGCGCCGATAGTTGCCTATCAGTTTGGCGAATGGTTACCTATTTTCAGGAGAGGCTTCGGGCTTAGTTAAGCCGGGCGGATTGATTCGCAGGAGACATGCTCCTGCGCCCGAATGCTTTCAGCCCTTATCCTCAATGGCGTAGCTACTCAGCAATGTATGCGCAACTGATACACCAGAGGCCACAACGCAGTGTTCCTTTCGTACTGACTGCATTTTCCCCTCAGGTAACCCACACCTTCAGTAGATATAGACCGTACTGGCTCGCACCGTACTTAACCCAGCTAACGTGGCTCTTTGATGGGTGAACACCCCCACCCTTGGACGCTGCTGCACGTCCAGGAAGAGCCGAGCCGACGGCGGAGAAGCAACGAACGCTCATCGCTACGCTAGCGTAGCTCAACAGCCAATTGGTTCTAGTTTTGTGGTGTTACTATATCCTGACTGTAGTGAACGAGAATGGAAGTATGGACTCTCACGCGTCACGACTCCATTATCCCCGAGGTAACTTTTCTGTCAGAGCTGGCTCCCAGCTAATGGAGACACAGCGGATCGCTAGACCACGCTTTCGCGTTAGGATCCTTTGCTTTGCGGGATCCTATCAGGCTGCCTTTTGCTCTTGCACTCTAATCGAGATTTCTGACCTCGATGAGGCAACCTTAGGGCGCCCTTGATTACAAGTGGAAACACGGACTGTCTTCCGTGAAACTCTCTCTTGTCAAGGGCGTACCGCCCCAGCCAAACTGCCCATCAACTGCTGTCCCCGTCTCTCGCAAGAAGTTCGAAAGAACTTCAAACGTCTAGAGGTAAGCGATATGTTAACAATAGGGTAGTGTTACATTTGCGGGCGGACGACTTGGAAAATTCGAATCAAGTCGTCATGCGCTTGCCGCCTTCCCCAAACCCGAAGACTTGGGTGCGATGCTCCTACCTACGCTATGCAATCGTCAACATACCGCAACAGCAGACTGCAGTAAAGCTCTACGGGGTCTTCTCGTCCCACTGAAGGACTCCGGAATATTCGCCGGGCATTAATTTCACTAGGTATCGGGTTAAGACAGCGGGGATCTCGTTAAGCCCTTGATGCAGGCCGACAATTAATCGGCAAGGGATTACGCTACCTTAAGACGGTCAGAGTTACCGCCGCCGTTTACCGGGGCTTGGCTCGCTATTCACGAGTTTAACACACCGGCACTGGGCAGGCCTCAGGAGCTATACACATCCTTTCGGACTAGCAGCCCCCTACGTTTGTTAACGACGTTCTTTCTAGTTGAGGTCTTTCTTTCAAGAAAGAAGTCATTGTTAAACAGTCGGACCCCCCTGGTCACTGCGACCTACTGGACATGGATTAGACCACAGCAGTAGGCACCCCTTCTACCAAAGGTACGGGGCCAATTTGCCGAATTCCTTAACCCGACTTCTCCTAACACACCTTCACCTTTTCAGCAAGGGACACCAGTAACGGTTCTCGGTACGGCCATGAAAGATCCATTCCGATTCCCTTTTCACCGGTTCCAGGAGTAAACCGAACTGACATACGCCAGCTATTTCTGCATTCGCCTGCCTCTCACCATTACGGTACTCAGCAGGTTTGAACAGTTAACCACCGAGATGGTTGGTCTATCCCGAAACGTCAGAAAACGGACTTGCGTCGCCGCAAGTACTTTCATGGTACAGGAATATTAACCTGTTTCCCTTTCGACAAGTTCCGGTTAGGGCTTGCCTTAGGACCGACTAACCCTCAGCTGAATCGACGAATTGAAGTCGATTTATCGACATCGAACTCTTAATCGTTGCTGAGGAACCCTAGCCCTTTAGGTGGTGGAGATTCTCACTCCACTAGTGCTGCTACTTTCGGCAAGATTCTTATTCCTGCCAGGTCCACCCAGGCTCACGCCCAGACTTCTGCCCTAGCAGGACACCTCCCTACGCTATTCCTTTCGGAATCTAAGGTATCGGTATCAGGCTTAGTCCCGTCCATCTTCAAGGCCCCCAACCTAGATAGGTGAGCTATTACGCACTCGTTAAATGATGGCTGCTTCTAAGCCAACATCCCTATTGTCTATGGTTGAAGACGCTTTTCCTCACTTAGCCTGAATTCCTCGAAAGACGGCTTAATCCAATCAATCCAAGCCGTCAGTCTTTTAGGGACCTTAACCCTAGTCTGGGTTCTTTCCCTTTCGGATACCGAGCTTACCCCGGCACCCCCACTCCGGTCTTCTACGGTGATAATGGATTCCGAGTTTGACAGGACAACTGGAGAATGAGCTCGAAAGACGACGAAGTCATCGATCGGTTTTCTCCCCTTGGTTACCCAGTCAGTATCTATACCCCATTATCTACCTCCAACCAGGCTGTGCTTAGACACATTTCGAGAGGAACCAGCTATCGCTGAACTCGATTAGCGTTGAATCCGAGGTGACTAATTAATGCTAATCATCTCGGATTTTTCGTGTTCAAGGAGAAATAATCAATTCAATTTTAAATCTTTCTTCAAGGTAAGATTTTATTCGAGAAGGAATTTCTTCCCTAGTACTTATCATATTTTTGTTTAGTGTTTCATCTTCATAGCCTGGTACGACTCCTAGTCCTCTAAGGGAAATTTCCACATCTCTGGGTACATCTTCAATGGGTACATAATAGTTTCTTAAGCACTTGCAAAATTCCCAAAATTTCCGTGTTCCTTCACCTGAAATTTTGTAGTCGAACCATCTCTCCGGCATAAAGTTATCTTTTCTTTTAAATTTTTATATATTCTCCCTGAATTTCACTCCTAGCCCCAGGTCACCTAAGCGATTTGAATCTCAGCAATAGTATCGGGCCTCCATCCAGGTTTCCCTGGACTTCACCCTGCCCAGGGCTAGATCGTCCAGCTTCAGGTCTTAACCCTGTGACTGTAGGCGCTTTCACACCCGCCTGCCTCAAACTTGCGCAGGTCTCGCTTTCGCTTAGACATCCTTGCGTTAGTCTCGCCACAGAGATAAACTCCTTGCCGCGTGTTTCAAAACGGGCGACACCACTCCTGCAAGCAAGAGCAATGCCTACCTATAGTTACATGGTTTCAGGCTCTTTTAATCTCCGGTTAAGGATACTTTTCACTTTTCCGTCACCGTACTAGTGCGCTATCGGACTCGAATTATATTTAGGATTGGGAGTTACTGGCTCCCACCTTCCCAATGGATATTCAACCATTGGTACTCTGGAGGCCCGCTATCAACCTTCTTCCTTTCTCCTACGGGGCTATCACCCTTTATAGCGAATCTTTCCAGATCACTTCGGATCGGGAAGTTAGGATGAGCACGAGTCCAAACCCCACATTCCCTCTGGCTTTCACCAGAAGGTTCGGTTTGTCCTTTTCCCTTTTCAATCGCCTCTACTAAGGGAATCGCAATTGCTTTCTTTTCCTGCCCCTACTAAGATGTTTCAATTCAGGGCGTCACCGTTCCATATCGGAACGACCGAAGTCGAGAAGTCTCATTCGGAAATTCCGGGTTCAAGGGCTGCTTGCGCCTACCCCGGACATTTCGCAGCTTGCCACGTCCTTCCTCGGTATTCGAGCCAAACCATTCACCATGCAACGTAGCAGATCCTTCTAGTCAGGACAACTCGCCTATGTTTATCATTAAGGAACTCTTATGGTGTTCACCTCGTCATTAAGGACAGGTTTCGATGGACGCATACATATGTATGCGTCATACGCCCTTTTCCCTTCGGATGACCGTCCAAAACAATCATCATTCCCTTCAAATCAGCCCGTTATAAACTAACGAGCCTCATACCAGTGTAACGTGGTTAGCATGATATTTGATGGATGCATCATTCGCTAACTTTAGCTCGTTCAGAGAAAAAGATAGACATACTCGCGTACGCCACCCTCCGACTGCAAATCTTGCTTACTGTCACCAGGCAAGACATGACTCTGAACAGCCTTGGATAGCCAGTGCAACATTATATTGTGTTTGTTTATTTAAATGCTTTAGTTTGAAGCAGATTTAATCTGCTTCCTTCGTAGTTTTCGTTTGAAACAGGCTGTGCCTGTTTCTTTTCGTTGGTTATGGACCGAGTGGGAATTTCACGCCCGCCCAAGCCGATTTTTCTGGGTTATTCCGCCTCAGCGGAATTTCCTGCTGGGCGGAATTCACAAAGATGCATACAGGGTATGTGTCATCCGATTTTTGAACCCACGGCCTCTCGCTTGCAAAGCGAGCGATCTACCGCTGATCTATCGGCCCACGATTTGAATTTTCTGGCCCACCGCTCTTTGTGTAAGCGGGAGCTACCGGAAAGAGTGGTGTAGGAGATTGTTTTGAGAAATATATAAGGAGGTGATCCAACCGCACGTTCCCGTACGGTTACCTTGTTTATCGACTAGCGAGATGATATTCCTAACTATAGCTGCATTTTTACGCACACTAATAGCTGTCATCAAAAGTCGCTTTGCGACTTTCTCAAATTGCCCATCTCGCCAGTTTACGACTTAGCCCTCCTTGCAAAGCTGTGGTTCGATCTGTCCCGAAGGACAAACCTCGCCAAAACTCCACTCGGATGGCTTGACGGGCAGTGTGTGCAAGGAGCAGGAACGTATTCGCCGCTGGATTTTAGGAACTTTTTTGCTCAGTTCAACCTGTGAATTTGTTCACTAGTTTACCTTTGCAAATAGGTTCTTGCTAACCAGCGACTACTAGGGATTTCGGCTTCACGAGGGCGAGTTGCAGCCCTCGATCTGGACTGAGAATGGGTTTGGGGGTTGGCTTTACCTTTCGGTATCGCATCCCATTGTCCCATCCATTGTAGGCCGCGTGTAACCCAGGGGATTCAGGGCATACGGACCTGCCGTCGACCACACCTTCCTCGGGCTTATCGCCAGCGGTCCCCCATGAGTGCACCAACTGAATTGGTTAGCAACATGGGGCATGGGTCTTGTTCGTTACGACACTTAAGTCGACACCTCACGGCACGAACTGACGACGGCCATGCACTACTTCTCAGCTTGTCTGGTAAGACCTTCAGCCTGACCTTCAATGCAGACGGACGGCTTTATTCGATATTTCCAAGCCGTCATGCGCTTTCTGCTGTCGCCCCTGGTGAGGTTCCCCGCGTTGAGTCGAATTGAACCGCAGCCTCCACCCCTTGTGTGCTCCCCCGCCAATTCCCTTAAGTTTCATCCTTGCGAACGTACTCCCCAGGCGGCCCACTTAACGGTTTCCCTACGACACTGGAAACCCACGTAAGATTACCAATGTCTAGTGGGCATCGTTTACAGCTAAGACTAACCGGGTATTTAGGGCCCCTTTGCGTTTTTCAGTAGACGTTTTAAGCGAAATTTGCTGCCGCAAAAGGGTCTATCTAATCCGGGTCGCTCCCTTAGCTTTCGTCCCTCACCGTCGGATCCGTTCTAGTCAAGCGCCTTATGTGTCACCTTTTCCGTTAACGCTTTGCGCGAAGCGGAAAGGGTTACGCCACAGGTGGTCCTCTGAGGATTATAAGAATGTAACGATTGACGACTTGGTCTTTATATCAGGTCGTCTTTCGCTTTTACCCTTACCCCCAGAGTACCCTTGACCTCTCCC
>SMTZ1_10003035_pt1 | contig 18469 bp, 19 predicted proteins | sample DeeMarSWOR136_30_FD_25667 | JGI IMG/M metagenome (IMG submission 25667)
TTTGATTAGTATATACATCGATTATGGTAAGAATTAAGTTCCGTATTAGAGTTCAAATTTCGGTGCTCGCACCAAGGTACCCACACACACTACGGTTAATTGTTAATACTGATGTAGCGATTGTTAATGCGATATAAACTCCTAATAAAAAATGATAATGATTAATGCGATGTGAAAAATTAGTAGTTAAAAATTATTTCCTGTAAAAGTATCCTATCAAGGGTCCATATATAAGGCAAATTGAAATAAAATCACGGAAGCTAAATATTATTGACCATGTAACAGCCGTTTCTCCATAGGCAGATGTAATGAGAATTAATCGTGGGACATAAATTATCCATATTATCAGACCATAAATAATACCTTTCTTAACGCCTTTATTTGGAACATAGTCATAAAAAAATGCATAAAGGCCAATCCATATTATCCCCCACATTATACTAAATATTATATTATGTGCTGCAAGAAATTGCATATTCATTGGCAATACTTGGGGAAGAAGAGAAACTGACTCATATATGCCACTAATATCAAAAATAAAATTTGCTATGGCCATAACGAGTCCCGCGATGAAACCCACGATCAATAATCTCTTCATATTATTTCCACTTCTCATAAATGACTCCAAGTAGAATGCCGTATGGGATCCATATGAAAAAACCTGCTGTTAAAAATTCATAGGCCCATATGAAAGATTGTTCTATACCTATAAACAACCAAGAAATGAAATTACTAGATGCCCAAGTAAGGTTGGCAATCAAAAATATTATTGAACCAAAGATTAGACCTTTTTTGACACCTTTACTTGGTATCCGATTATAAAATTTCAAATATATTATACCAAATATTCCTCCAAAGATTCCATGTGCACTGATTGAATAACCGAGATGGTTTATTATCATATCAAATTCCAAGAAATATGGATAGACTATAATTGGAAATGATAATGCAACTTCAAGAATACGAATAATGGTGACTCCCATGCCACCAACACATCCTGCTATAAGCCCGGCATAAAATCCACGCATTAGAGGATTACTTATTTTCATATTTCAAATCACTTAGTTGGTTTATAGAGATAACCTAAGACAATACCAAATGCTATAAATCCGAAGATAGTTAGCATAGGACCAATAAACCATATAATTTGCCCATATGCTAAAGCATGGATGCCAAAACGAAAGGTTGTAAAAAAATAGATAACCATGCTGAAGATCAGTCCTTTTAAAACACCATTGCTTGGTATTCTTTCATAGAATCTTACGAATAACATTCCAAATAAAGCACACCATACCATATTAAAAAACAAATGAGTCCCTAACTGACCTACTAAAAAGCCGATATCTGGTATAAGGCTTGGATACAGTAGTTGATTGTAAATTAAAAACACAATACTAAAAGCAACTAAGCCAAATACCAATCCTGCAAAAGCACCGGGGTAGATTCCTTTTAGAAAACCGTCCTTGTACATTTTAGATTTGTATTTTGTGACAGAATATTTGTTGCTAAAGTATTCATAAGATGCCCCAAATGCAAGACCACTTAAAATAAAAATGTAGAAAAGAATGAGAAACAGAATTGTAGTAGGTATACTACCGTAAAAAAGTTCATAAGATGCCCAACGAACACCATAAATTAAATATAAGCCAAGAGAGTAAACAAGACCCTTTAAAATTCCTTTACCTGGTATTAAATCATAGATCCTAACGTAAATTAAACCAGCAACAGCCCACCAGATTATGCCCAGAACTATCTCAGTATATGCTATCCTTCTAATAACGGAAGTTGTAAGAGTTTCTAAACCCATATAATAAAGACCAAATATAGGTATGCTAAGTTTAATTAATCCATCAACAAAAGTAGCTATCCCAGTCATAATTCCAGCAATTAATCCAGCTACAGCACCTATCTTCCAACTTTTCATATTTAACTCACTTTGAAGGTTTTCTATAGAGTAAGCCGAGTACTAAACCAAAAACAATTGCATTGGCAAATGAAGTAGATTGTCCTAATAGAATAACAAGTGCCAATCCCCATTCATTAAGATATGCGTACCGAGGTATGTCCCAATGGGTGATAAAGAAACTTGTGATTAAAACCATAATCAATCCATAATACAATCCCTTTTTGATTTTTTTACCAGGTACTAAGTTGTAAACTTTAGCGAACAATCCACCAAAGATTGTTCCCCATATCAAGTTTATTAGGATATGAGTTCCTGCTTGGCTCATCCAGAAATCAATTGTAGAAATGATTTGACCTTCTACAGGAACTCCCCAATATCCTGTTACATGACCTATGACTTGGACAACAGAAGCTGCCATACCTCCACATAATCCTGCGATAGCACCTGGAAGAAGACCACTACTTATATTGTATGTTATGATTTTCTTCTTTTCCTTAATAGGATAGTATCTGTTGCTTAAGAAATCATATAGGAAACCAAGTGTTAAGCCATAAAAGATCCAGATAAAAAACCAACTGAAAAAATCTCCGACTGCATCTTGAACAAGACCATAAGGAATTAAATAAAAGTATATGCGAATTGTTGTAATCAAATAAAGAAAGAGACCATAAATCAAACCCTTTAAGATACCTTTTTTTGGAATTAAGCTATAGGTCTTTAAATATATTATACCATATATAACGCCCCAAAAAATACCTAGTGGGATATAAAAAAGTAAATTACCTGCAACAAATTGTCTATAAAAAGGATCATAAAAACCCAAGGATATGGCAATCTGAGTAAAAAATTCTAAAGCTATACCTAAGACAAAACCAGCAATAAGTCCTGAGATAATTCCTGCTTTTAGACTGTTGTTCATTGCAATAGAGTATTATTGAGAATATGAGAAAATAAAATTAACCATGATTACAGTCTCCATAACTGTATAAGAAATGGACACCATTGAGTATCCATTTATTGGTAACTATGGAGACTCCTATGTCTAGCGCGCGCTATTCTAATTATTTTTAAGGAGTTCCACAACTCTATCAGGAATATTAATGGATTTGTTTTTTGTTTTATCTATGCAAACCGATATACTGTAGCCATTCACTAATAATTTACCATCGCTTTTATTGAGTATGTTATGTTCAAATCGAATTGTTTTAGCTTTGACCTCTTTGATTTTTGTATTTATCTCAATTATTTCATCAAATCTGATGGGAGCATGAAATCTGGCAAATGTTTCACCTATGACGAATGAAATCTTTTGAGGTTCATTCTTTATTGATATGCTTCCATCATTTAGAAAACGTATTTCACTTAATCTAAGAATCTCGATTCTACTAATGCTGAACCATTCGAAACATCTTGGGTGATAAACATTACCCGTGAAATCGGTATCTCCTGCTTTAACTCTAATTTCAATATTACATGATTTGAACATTATTTTCTAACTCTTCTTCACTAAGATGATTTGAGAATTGAGCGCGCGCGATATAGGAATAATTTCAGAACCTAAGAGTTAAATAAAACTAGAATTAATAATGCTTTACAAAATCTCTATTTTCTATGAAATTATCAAAATAGCATCGATTCGGATTTGATTTATAATGAGTCAAAAAAGGAGTAAAGATAAGAAAAAGAATAGAAAGTACTACCTTATACCGATTTTTGTTGTATTTATTTTAGCGCTAATGTATTTCTTCATCACTTCTGATAACACGAACGATGATGAACAATATACAGACGATTTTACTTTGACTGATATGAATGGTCAAACTTTCAAATTGAGTGATTTTCAAGGCAAAGTCGTTGTATTGGATTTTATGGCAACTTGGTGTAAGCCTTGTAGAATTCAAATAAATGAACTGATTGAGGTATGGCAAGAGTATGGCGATCAAATTGTAATAATCTCCGTGGCTATCGATCCTATGGAAACTGATGAAGAGCTTATTTCATTCTTTGAAGAATATGAGGATGCTACCTGGATACATGCAAAAGATGCGGCTGAATTAACTCAATATCATGAAGTTGCTGCCATTCCTACTATGGTCATAATTGATCAAAATGGTAATATTGTGTTTAGACACGTAGGAGTTACTAGTGCTTCTGAATTGATTAATGAGATTGAGAAAGTAATTTAATAGCATTTGGCGAGAACAGAAGCTAAATAATTATTGAGATGTTGTTTTTGGAACCTCCTAGTGTTCTTCTTGCTTTTGCAGCTGGAGTTTTTGCACTATTTTCCCCTTGCGCTTTTCCATTACTTCCAGGGTATATTATGTATTATCTTGGAAGCGACGCAACAATAAAAAAAGCTCTGCCCGGAGGCACCATCTGCACTCTTGGCTTGATAACCGTTTTTTCTATTTTTGGTTTTATTGGTGCTGTGATAGGATCACTGGCCTATCCAATAATTTCGTTGTTAATATTGGTATCTGGAATTATGATAATTATCTTTGGAGTTGTTATGCTTGCGGGTTTAAAGTTTTTCTCGTTGACAATTCCTATTCGTGCTTCAGGTAGAAAAGGTTTCGTTGGAATATATCTGTATGGTGTAGCATATGGATTTGCAACATTTGGTTGTTCTGCTCCTATTTTCTTCTCTATTTTATTATTTTCCATTGTTTCTGGAGGCATATTATCTGGGATCATGACTTTTGTAATCTATGCATTAGGTATGGGGATACCGCTCATAATAACTACTGTTTTAGTTGTAACGGCAAAAGAGATTGTACATGATAAACTAATTAAAGCAATGCCATATTTAGAAAAAATCGGCGGAGTACTACTTATAGTAATAGGGATATACTTGCTCTATTACTATTATAAAACCTAGTTCTGGGCAAATATTCAATGATAAATACTAGCCCACGCTTCTTTCAGAGAGATTTGAGAGGTTTAAATGGTTTGGATGACATTTGCTCTTTATGCGAGGACTCTGTCAAAGATTCAGGATTATGCTCAATTCATTACTCAGCCTATAAAAATTTGAACGATGGATATGAAAAATGGTTTCAAGCTTATGGTAAGACTTTGGATATTGAAGAGTATCTGAAAAATATTATTGAACTTCAGGATTCTGGTAAAGCTGTTAAAGAAGTAGCATCGCGCCTTTTGAAAAATGAACTGAAGATCTGATATTGAAGGATACCTATATGCAAAAAACCCTTATAATTTGTGAAAAACCTAGCGCATCTTTGCATTTAGCTGAGGCACTAGGGAAACCAAACAATATTAAAAAAAGAATAAAGAATGAGATGCCCTATTATGAAGTCCAAACAGATGATCAAGAAATCACAATCTGTTCTGCAATAGGTCATTTTTACGGTGTAGATTCAAAGGATAAGATAGGAAGGAACAATTACCCGATCTGGGATTACACTTGGAGACCCTTATATGAAATTGGAAGAGATTATGAAAAACAAAAAAATTGGATAGATAATATTGGTAATTTAGCCAAGGAATGTGTATCCTTCATCAATGCTTGCGATTATGATATTGAAGGCTCACTTATTGGATATATGGTACTAAAATATGCCTGTAACGGCGTTGATAAAATAGCTAAAAGAATGAGATTTAGTACATTAACCGAGAGAGATCTAAAGAAAGCTTACAAGAATCCAGATCCGAAACTTGACTTTCCTATGATAAATGCTGGAATGTGTAGGCACGAGGTCGATTGGATATATGGCATCAATCTTTCTAGGGCGTTAACTGAATCTGCGAAGCGTTATAGCAATAGATATTTTACATTGAGTACAGGAAGAGTTCAAGGACCAACATTAAAATTTTTGGTTGAAAGGGAAAAGGAAATTATTACCTTTGTTCCTGTTCCATACTGGACAATTGAAGCCTGTGTAGATGTAGATGGAAACCTCATCAATGTTGATTATGAAAAAGAAAAAATAACCTCGATAGAAGAGGCCGAAGAAGCAGTAAGAATTACAAAGGACAAATATGGAATAATAGATGATTTAGAAACCAAAAGACTCAATCTGTCTCCCCCAACTCCTTTTGATATCTCAGCATTACAATTTGAAGCTTATAGACACTTTGGATTTACACCGCGTCAGACATTGGGACTAGCTGAGAGATTGTATCTAAAAGCCTTGATCTCATACCCTAGGACATCAAGCCAGAAGTTGCCTGAAACTATTGATTTCAAAGAGATCTTGAATAAAATTGGCGTAATGAAAGAATATGAAGAGAACATAAGAAAAATTCTCTTAAAAGAAAAATTAAAACCAAATGAAGGTAAAAAAAGCGATCCTGCTCATCCGGCAATCTATCCTACTGGAGTTTTACCCGATAAATTAGAGGTTCGAGAGAAGAAAATATTTGACCTAATTGTAAAAAGATTTTTTGCAACTTTTGGGGATATTGCAATAAAGGAAAGCAATAAAGCGGTAATTAAAGTAGAAAATAAAAGACTCTACATGAGAGCCTCAAGAATAATTGAGAGAGGTTGGATAGAGTTCTATGAACCTTATGTAAAATTCGATGAATTTTTGTTGCCATCGATCGATATTGGGGATAGAGTAAAATTTGTTAAAATAGAAGCTGAGAAGAAGCATTCTAAACCACCACCCAGATATAATCCCAGTAGTCTGCTGAAGTTAATGGAAAAAGAGAATATTGGTACAAAAGCAACTAGGGCAGATATTATTGATATTTTATATCGCAGAGGATATGTAAAAGATGAAAGAATGATCGTTACTCCTCTGGCTTTTAAGATTGATGAAATCCTCACAAAATATTGCCCTAAGGTGATGAATACCTCATTTACCCGCGAACTTGAAGATATGATGGCTAATATAGAATCAAATAAAGAAAGTAGAGAGAAAGCAGTAATCGAAGCCATTGATAATTTAAAACCTATTATCTATGATTTGAAAAAGCAGGAGAATGAGTTAGGAAAAGAATTAAGTAAGACAATTACAAGTATGAAACAAAGCGAGATAACATTTGACATCTCTTGCCCAATTTGCGGTTCAAGATTACTTGTAGTAAAAAGTAGAAAATCAGGTAAAAGATTCATTGGATGCTCTGGAATGTGGGAAAATAAATGCCGATTCAGCTTGCCGCTTCCTCAATTTGGAACTTTAAAATTATTGGATAAATATTGTACAAAGTGCGGATTTCAAATAATTCAGGTTAAATCTAAAGGAAAAAGGCCTCTTGTTTCTTGCCCTCAATGTTTTGTTGAGAAAAAGAAAATACAATCAAACTTCAACTAAATTAAGATTAAATAGGTACAAAAACCAAGTAAACGTATTCAATTACTCAAAACCAAATAGCAAATATTTTTTATGATTAAATCCTAAATCTACTCTTTAATCTAAATATCTCAAAACAAAAATTTGTGATGCATATTTGATATATCAGCTCTCTACAACACAATTCATAATATTGCTTGCCGCAACGATTTTAACTATTATTTTGAGTATTTACGCTGCGAACTATTGCTTGCTAGCACTTATTTCTCTTCGCGTTAGAAAAAAAATATTAAAGGCCCCATCATTGAAAAAATGGCCAAAAGTCTCAATTCATTTACCACTTTATAACGAAGGGAATGTTGCTTCAAGATTATTGGAATCATGCATAAATCTGGATTACCCAAAAAACAAGTTGGAGATCTTTGTTATAGATGATTCAAATGACGAAACCAAGTACATAGTCGATATATACGGAAATAAATATCCGGAGTTAATTAGCGTTATTCATAGAAAATTAAGAAAAGGCTACAAAGCTGGAGCATTACAACTGGCTCTTGAAAAATCTACTGGAGACTTTATAGCAATATTTGATGCGGATTACATGCCATCAAAGAATTTTCTGAAAAAAATGATTCCTTTCTTCTACAATAATGATAAAATTGCTTTTGTTCAAGCTAGATGCTCTTATCTGAATAAAAACCTCTCTTGGGTAACAAAGGGCATATCTTTAGGAATAGATGGTTATAGCCTAATAGATCAACGAGCTAGACACGGCGCCAATTTATTGGCCCACTTCAGTGGTACTGGGGGTATTTTTAGAAAAGAAGCAATAATGGAGGCAGGGGGATGGCAATCCGATACTTTAGCAGAAGATTTGGATCTATCCATGCGATTGCAACTGAATGGATGGAAATATACATACCTTCCAAACATATCGATCCCTGGCGAAATTCCTCCAAAATTGACTATATTTATGAAACAGCAATATAGATGGTCAAAAGGTTTTACACAATGCTTTTTGAAGCATTGGAAGAAAGTTATTCGCTCTAAAAAATTATCCATATTTCAAAAATTTGAAGCGTTGATACAATTAGGAACTTATTTTGTTTATCCTTTTTCATTTGTTGGATTGTTATACTCATTACTTCTTCTATTAGTATTTCCTGTAGATTTCTTCTTCAACGATTATTGGAAATCAGTCTTTGCCCCAGTGATCTCACTATCTTCTGCAATGATATACTTTTCACCATTCTTTTTCTACGGCACCACAATTTCAGAATTGAATAAATGGGACAAAAAAGAGTCAACCGATTTCACAAACATCTTATTTCTATTGATTATCGGACCGACTACCTTAATTGCCAATACAAAAGGAATACTAGAAGCCTTAACACAAAAGAGATCTCCCTTCAATAGAACATTCAAGTTCGGGTTTATGGATAATTGAGATTAAATGATATCGATAATACTTCCCACAAAAAACGAACCCTTGATTGAGCAGCTGATAAAAGAAATTAAATCAACATTGGAAAAAAACAAGAATCCATATGAAATCATCGCAATTGATGATTCTGATGATTCTACTTTTGATAAATTGAAAAAGGCTAGAATTACTGCACTCAAACAGAAGACCGTAGGTTTGGGAGGAGCAATAATTGAAGGGCTAAATTTTGCTAAAGGCGATTTCTTGGTTACTATGGATGCAGACTTTAGTCATAATCCCAAATACATTCCAAAACTAGTTGATAAAAGCAATAAAGGCGGTTTTGATATTGTTATAGGTTCGCGAAGAGAACCTGGAGGAAAAATTATTGGATGGAATCTCAATAGGAAGATTATCTCATCCACAGCCAATTATGTTGGTAAGCACTTGGCGGGAATTAAAGTCTCAGACATTACTTCAGGTTTCAGGCTCTATAAAAAAGAAGTAATCGATAATACCAATTTCAATGATATCAAATCGAAAGGATATGCTTTTCAACTTGAAATTCTGGGCAAAGCAAAAAATAATGGATTCAAAATAGGCTCAATTCCCATAACCTTTGTTAATCGAAAAGAAGGAATTTCGAAATTATCTAAAAAAGAGATTTTGTATTTCCTTTTTACTGCATTGAGAATTAGATTCTTAAATATTTCGATTATCTGAATGCTTTCCTATTGCCTAGAAGAAAAATACACGACACAAAGATCAGAATTATCCATGCTATCAATGTTGTTTGAAAAATCTGAGTATTGATATTCGGATTAAGGCCAGCTATATTTCTTGAAAAAACAAATGTACTCCAAACAGTGACTGCTATCGCAGGTGATAGGGCTAATGCTAACAATAAACCCCATTTTTTAGCCAAAAATATACCAGCACTTGATATTATGCTTAGTAATGATAAAATAATTAGATTGTATAATGACATGTCATAGAGGACTGGGAAGATAATAAAATAGATACCGGCTAAAAGAAAAATTATGGCTGGAATAAAAGTTCCCAAGGATAACTTATTAGTTCGATCTTCTTGTCCTTTCATACGAACACCTAATATAACTCTTTTTTAATAATCTTTTGACCACTCTTATAATAGAATTTCTAAATATTCACCAATACTTAATATTTTAAAATTATCTTGTGTTTTCAATTTTATTACTGAATATTATTCTCTAAGAATAGTTGATGAGGATGGGATTAGAAAATCAGAAAGAAATAGAATTCTATTGCAATAAAAAAATCACTCAATTTCTTTCATGCGATCGCTCATTTGAAGAGGCAGAATATGTGATATTCGGCGTTCCTTTTGACAAAACTAGTACCTTTAGATCAGGTTCAAGATTCGCTCCATCCTATATTAGAGAAGCTTCATTAAATATAGAATCTTATGACATTCAGACCAAATTAGATCTCGAAGATATAAAGATCTGCGATATAGGAGATTTAAACATAGCCAATGATCTAAATGAAACTCTCACGAGAGTTGAATCCGTTGTTAAGATACTTACACGAGCAAAAAAAATTCCAATAATAATCGGTGGAGAACATACGATAACAAAGGGAGCTGTTCAAGCTCTCAAAGAGGATTTTGGAATAGTTATATTTGATGCTCATCTGGATCTGAGAAACGATTATCTGAGTTCCGCATTATCACATGCAACATTTGTAAGAAGATTAACTGAAGAAGTCGGATCGGATAAAATTGTAATGGTCGGTACCAGGGCGGTATGCAAAGAGGAGATTGAGTTTGCTAAAAAAATAAATTTGTCATATATACCGGCTTTCGAAATTGAAAAAAATCCAAATGATAAAATCATTGATTTGATAAAGTCAAACATACGTGATTTTGAAAAAGCATATGTCAGTTTTGATATGGATGTTTTAGATCCCGCATTTGCTCCTGCTGTTGGGAATCCTGAAGGAAATGGTCTAAAGATCTCAGATGCTGTCGATATTATTGTTGGCTTATGCGATGAAGATATTGTAGCTTTTGACTTAACCGAAGTCACACCGCATTACGATTTTGGTGTTACCTCGATCCAAGCGGCAAATATAATCTCTAAAATAATATGTAACTTGGAGAAGAATAGGACTAAGAAATAATTATTTAACAGGAGCTATTTTCAACTAAACTCTATTCATTTTGGCAAAGAAAAAGCCAGAACAATTGTGCTTATGAGGAAAGAATCTTCTACACTTTGCTAGACCTCTTAATCCTGGCGAGCCCATTTCAGGTGAGACATCAACAAGTTTGAAATTAGGACATGATCTTAGAAATCTTTCAATCACAATTTCATTTTCTTCTAATGTGATGCTACAAGTTGAATAAGCTAATGTTCCGTCGGGTTTAACATACTCAGCCAGATTTTTAATGATATCGAACTGTAAATTAGAATATCTATAGATGTTTACCAAATCGATCTGCCACTTCATCGATGGAGTTTTATTAAAAATACCTGTTCCACTGCAGGGAGGATCAATCAATACTAGGTCTGCTTCCGCTCTTACTGGTAAATTGGTTTTTGCATCAGCAATTATCGGTTCAGCATTTCTTACATTTAATCTATTCATTTCTTTTTGCCAAATTAATGATCGTCGTTTCGAATTATCGATCGAGTAAATCGCTCCCGAATTTTCCATCATCTGTGCAATGAAGCTTGTTTTTGACCCTGGTGCGGAACATATGTCTAAAACTGTATATCCGGGCTTAGGATCAGAACCTAAAACAGAAAAACAACTAGATTTGTCTTGAATTTGAAATAAACCTTTACGATATGAATCTGATCTAGTTAAGGGTTTATTGTTGATAACTCTATAAACAAAATCTAAGCCATCAACTTTAGCTAACTTAATGCTTTCATTGACTATGCTGTTCTTGTTTTTCTCATAATCCCTAGTTAGACTGTTAATTCTGATGTAGGTTTGAGGTATTTCTCTATCTTTTCTTAAAATCTTTAGAGCTTCATATCTACCAAAATTCTTGAAAAGATAGTTTACATACCACTCAGGATGACCGGTTTTAAGACTTGTTGATTTAGTGCCTTTTTGATGAAGATAAAATTCCTTTAGATTGAATTTTAAAAAATTTCCAAAGAAATTCTCAAATGGGAATAGCTCTTTCCACCCTATTATGCTTCTAGTTGATTCCAACAGATTTGTAATTTCATCAATATCAGAATTTTTGAATAGAACCCAATATACATATATCCTAAGAAAATTTGTCACTCCTAATGGCTGTTTATGAAACTCATTTTCTTTAACTATCGAAGTATTGATGATCTCATCTAAGAGATTGAGTCTTTTATTCACTTCGAATATGAGCGAATAAGCCAACCTCAATGAGCTTGCATTGGTGATTCTTAATTGGTGAGATGTTCTATAGAGAGCCTCCCTTTCACTTAATCCTTCAAGTTCCATCCAACTTAGAGCTTCCAATGCTAAAGCGATCGCATTACTCAGCAAATCTCATCACTTTGTATTCTGAAGGACTTTAATGATTAGCGAGGAATAAAATTATTTATAAGTCGTGCTTTTGGCAAATGTAACCGTTAGTATAAGCTTTTAATGTTTATTGATAAAAATAAAACTGTGAAGGCATGTCATGCAGAGGCTGGACCATTTTATCTCACAAAATAATAAAGAGGACAAAAAACCAATCATAAAACAGAATCATAATGAAAAAATAAAACTTCCATTTGAGCCCAAGATTGTAAAGAACCTTGATGAATCCTATTTAATAGGTGCTGGATATGATGGAGAGAAAAGTCTAGCTTACTTAAAATTTTACAATGCAAGTAAAAATGAGATCCTCTTCTGGTATGATAACACCGGCCATATGCCCTATTGCTTATCTGATCAATCAATCGAGGATTTAGAGAAAAACGAATCTCTAATGTCTCATGGTGGGCTTGACCATTTTGAGGAAGTAGAGAAATACGACGCGCTCACAGACAGTCATAAAAAGATGACCAAAATTGTTGCCAAGGATCCGTTATCTATAGGTGGAAGGCCTGTTGGTTGTATAAGGGATATGATCAAAGCATGGGAGGCTGATATTAGATATGCGGATAATTTTGTTTATGATAAAAATCTTGAATTTGGGATGCCATATAAAATAGAAGATGAAAAACTAATTCCTGTAAAGTTCAAAATCCCAAACGAGATTCAAGAAAGCTTAAGATTTCTGGATAAAGAGAAAAAAGAATTCAAAGATTTGGCTTATGAATGGATCAAGCTGCTTGAGTTTCCAGTTCCGAATTTTAGACGTGCAGCCATTGATATCGAGGTCTTTTCTCCTATATCTACTAGAATTCCTGATCCAAGAGAAGCAGAATATAAGATAATATGTGTTAGCATAATAGGATCTGATGGCAACAAACTAGTTCTTCTACTCGAGAAGGACGGCATCGCTAATAGAGATGAAAATATACAGATCGACGCTGAAATTAAATATTTCAAAAATGAAAGCGTACTTCTTAAAGAAGTATTTTATTATCTGTTAAAGTATCCGGTGATAATAACCTTCAACGGAGATGATTTCGATCTTCAGTATTTATACAACAGAGCAACTAAGCATTTGGGATTTAAAAAAGAAGACATTCCTATAGAATTAGGAAGAGATCACGCCTCACTATCCTATGGTATACATATAGACCTCTACAGATTCTTCTTCAATAGGTCAATTCAGATTTATGCATTCGGGCAAAAGTATAGAGAAAAGAGTCTGGATGAAATAGGCACTTCATTGATCAATATGGGCAAGACAGAGATAGAGAAGCCAATTTCAGAGCTTTCTTACTCACAGCTTGCCACGTACTGTTATAGGGACTCTGAAATTACTCTGAACCTGACAAAATTCAATGATGAGTTGCTGATGAAATTAATTCTATTGCTGTCTAGAATTGGCTTCATGAGTATAGAAGATGTAACCCGCCAAGGCGTATCTGGATGGATACGTAGCATGCTCTATCGCGAGCATAAAAAAAGGAACTATCTAATTCCTAGACAAGACGAAATTTTGGAATTTAAAGGAATGACAGTATCCGAGTCAACAATCAAAGGTAAGAAGTACAAAGGTGCCATAGTGGTTGAACCAGTACCTGGCTTACATTTCAATGTATCTGTACTTGATTTTGCTTCTCTATACCCTTCGGTTATCAAAATATGGAATTTGGGATATGAAACTATTAATTGTCCTCATAAAGATGAAATTTGCAAGGACAATAAAGTTCCAGATATGCCGCATTGGATATGTAAAAAGAATCATGCACTTGAGAGTCTGCTCATAGGTTCACTAAGAGACCTCAGGGTCAATTTATACAAACCAATGTTGAAAGATCCGAATTTACCAGATCATGCAAAAAGTTGGTATAAGGTAATCTCTGACGGTTTAAAAGTTGTACTAAATGCAAGCTATGGGGTATTCGGCGCCGATAGATTTGCATTATATTGTCCTCCAGTAGCAGAAACTACTGCAGCAATTGGAAGGTATGTGATAAAGAATTCAATCAATAAAGCCCAATCATTTGGAATAAAAGTACTTTATGGCGATACCGACTCGATATTTCTAGAAAGTTCAGATACACAGAACCTTGAAAAATTAATAGACTGGTCAAAGAATTCTATGAAATTGGAGCTCGAAGTGGACAAAGAGTACAGGTATATAGCCCTAAGTTCCCGTAAAAAAAATTATCTAGGTGTTTATCATGATGGTAATGTTGACATCAAGGGTTTAACTGGGAAAAAAAGACACATACCCAAATTCCTAAAAGATGCTTTTTATGAAATGATTGAAAGATTGAGTGAAGTTAAGTCTGAGGAAGAATTTGAGCGAGCTAAAAAGGAAATAAAGAGCATCGTAAAAAAATGCTATCTTCAATTGAAGAATCACAAGTATTCTCTTGAGGAGTTGGCTTTCAATATAGCAATAAGTAAATCTCCTGAGCGATATACTAAGACCACACCACAACATGTCAAAGCAGCACAGCTTTTATCTAGAAAGGGAATTGAAGTTAAAAGTGGAGACGTTATACAGTTTGTTAAAGTCAATAGTGATGTTGGAGTAAAACCAGTTAGCCAAGCAACTATTAATGAAATAGATACCCAAAAATATGTTGAATATATCGATTCAACTTTCGAACAAGTTCTCGATTCACTTGGTCTGGACTTTCAAGAATTAATAGGAGCAACAAAATTAGAAACATTCTTTTAGATTTTTGTTATTGCCAAGTAGAAACGAATCCATTAACAGGGGCATTTTGATGAGAAATGAACTAATACTTGAAAACAAATTGATTGAATTGATAGGATTAGCTGAGACCGACCTACCTACAGATGTTGAAACTTCATTAAGAAATTCACTCAAAAAAGAAAAGTCAGAATTAGGAAAAATGAATCTAGAGATTATTCTAGAGAACGTTCGCATTGCAAGAGAAAATAGGATTCCGATGTGTCAAGATACTGGTATATTAAATTTCTTTATCAAATACGGACGTTGCAAAATAAACTATGATAAAATTAACAAGATTATTATCGATTCCGTTAAAAAGGCCACTAAAGAAATTCCATTAAGACCTTGTGTTGTTAATCCATTCTCAAGACTAAATACGAACAACAATACTGGAATCGGGGTACCCAACTGTGATGTTGAGATTATCTCAGAAAATTATGTCGAAATATTGGTGTTTCCAAAAGGTGCTGGTTCAGAGAATATGAATAATTTGTATATGCTCAAACCTGCAAATGGTATTGCAGGAGCGAAGAAATTCGTACTAGACACAGTTATAAATTCAGGTGGATATCCTTGCCCGCCGATTAAGATCGGTGTAGGGATAGGTGGAACCTCTGATATCGCAATGAAACTTTCAAAAAAAGCTCTATTGAGACAATGTGGAAAAAAGCACAAGGATGAGAAGATAGCTAGTCTAGAAGAAGAACTAGAAGAGATGATGGATTCTACTGGTATTGGGACTATGGGGCTTGGAGGAACTGTAACTACTCTTGGGGTGAATGTTGAATACGCGGACTGTCATACGGCTTCACTTCCAGTAGGAATTAGCATTCAGTGCTGGGCAGATAGAAGGGCAGCTATGCGATTATACGATAATGGCGATGTTGAAAATTTATCCCATGGAGGAATTGGTGATGACTAAATATAATCTATTCACTCCAATATCTGAGAAAGATATATTGAATCTAAAGATTGGTGATATAGTCTTCATCTCTGGCTTCCTTACTACTTCAAGAGATCAAGCACATTTGAGAGCATTGGAATATTTTAGGAAAAAGAAGGAAGTGCCTATTGATTATGGGAATTCTGCGCTATTTCATTGTGGCCCAGTTGTGAAAAAAATAGATAATGACTGGACTGTAATTGCTGCAGGACCAACAACCAGCAACAGAATGGAGGAAATGGAACATGAATTCATACGCATATTCAATGTAAGAATGATAGTAGGCAAGGGTGGTATGGGAGAAAAAACAACAAAGTCATTGAAAGAGAATAAAGCAATTTATTGTAGCTATACTGGAGGAGCTGGGGCATTAGCCGCTAAAGCAATCGAAAGAGTTGTCAAGGTTGAATGGTTGGATCTAGGCATCCCTGAGGCAGCCTGGACTTTCGAGGTGAAGAATTTTGGGCCTTGCATTGTTTCAATAGACTCTAAAGGAAATAATCTGTACTCTGAAGTGAGTGCCAAAGTAAGGGAAAATTATGAAAGAATAATAAAATCTAACACAGACTGATAAAGAAGGATAGAGATTTGATTTCGATTATTGGATTAGAAAATATCCAAGAAGTATCCGAAGGAGATGATATTGCTAATCTAATAAGCGAAGCAGCTAAAAAACAAGGAATTACAATAGAAAACAACGATATAGTAATAATTACTCATAAAATAATCTCAAAATCAGAAGGAAGGATAATAGATCTCAACAAGATTAAAACTTCAAGTTTTGCTGAAAAACTTTCTATTCAATTGAAAAAAGATCCAAGAATTGTTGAAGTAATCCTAAGGGAAACTAGAAGGATCGTGAAAATGTGGAATAACCATCTTATTACGGAAACACATCATGGATTTGTCTGTCCTAATGGTGGTATTGATGAGTCCAATGTACAAGGCAGCGATAAAGTTGTTTTATTACCTAGGGATCCTGATAATTCAGCAAGAAAGATTATGGATAGGATAAAAGAGTTAACCGGTTTTAAAGTTGCAGTAATAATAACTGATACCTTTGGAAGACCCTGGAGGCGCGGTCAGATAAATGTGGCAATCGGTGCAGCACGTCCATGGTCGAATATTGAAAGTCACAAATATAGCTATTGCGGATGAATTAGCTTCTTCTGGAGAACTTGTAATGAACAAGGTTGATAATATTCCAGTAGCTATCGTGAAAGGTTATAGATTTTCTGATGGAAAAGGAACTGGAAAGGATATTATTAGACCTAGTAGTGAAGATCTTTTCCGTTAAAACCATACACATAAGCTCAATCTGAGTTTGAAATCTATTGAAGGTAACTAATGAAAAAAAACAATTCTATACTAGATTAGAACCAGATCTCTATGATCAAAAAGAAAAAACAGGTTTGAATCCATTTAGACGGTTTTTTCATAACCATAGACAAAAGATGATCAACAGAGCAGTTTTAGATATTTACCGTCCTGGAATGAGCATATATGATTTAGGATGCGGTACTGTAAACTGGAATCTTAGGAAATTACCAGTTACTGGAGTGGACTTCAACAAGGAGATGTTAGAATATGCAAAAAGAAAAAGAAGGATATCCAATTACATAGTTACCGATATCAATGAGCTCAAATTGAAAGAAAGCTCAGCAGATATTATGATTATGATGGACATTCTCGAACACATAAAAGATTATGAGGGTCTTATCAAAAATATTTGGAGCTTTTTAAAACCTGGCGGATGGTTATTACTTAACTTACCTTATGATACATGGGATAGTTTATGGAAACCGTTATTCAAATTTGTGTGTTTCATAGAAGGTAATATTCTAGGTAATACTTATTATCAAAATAAGTGCGGTCATGTTAATTCATTCTCACCAAAATCAATAAGAAAATTAATGGAAAAATATCACTTTCAAGTGAAGAGCCAAAGAGCTAACTTAAGACTAAATTTTCTAACAATAGCAAGAAAAAGAACGGATGAAAGTTCATATTCAAAAAAAGAATGGGATACGTTTTGGAAGAATAAGGGAGTCATTCATAAAATTGTTGATTTTGGTAGAATCGGATACAACAGATTTTTTGGAAAGATATTAGAAGATAAGGTAAATGAAAATACACGGTTAATAGAGTTAGGATGCGGCACCTCAACCTCTATTTTGACATTGCATAACAAAGTCCAAGAATTGATTGGAGTAGACTTTTCAGAAGAGGCCTTAAGAATTTCAGAACTTAATGCCAATAGATTAAAAATCAGAAACATTCACTTCATACAAGATGACATTTCAAATAGTAGATTAAATTCAAACGAATATGATGTGGTTTGGTCGCAGGGTTTAATAGAGCATTTTGAGAATCTTGAAAAAACTCTTAGCGAACATTTAAGAATTTGTAAAAATGGTGGGAGGGTTATTATAAGTATTCCATCAAAATATTCTTACTTCTATGTTTGGTATTTTTTAAGCAAGCTACCCTTTATGAAATGGCTTTGGCCTTGGTCTGAGCAGAATTTTTTTACAAAGAGTGTAATACAAAAAAATTTGAGGAAAATTAAGAAAATAGAAAAAACCAGAATTTACTATCCTTGGTTAAATTTGTTAGGAATAATCATCGTTGAAATTAAAAAAGAATAAAA
>SMTZ1_10002513_pt1 | contig 18456 bp, 16 predicted proteins | sample DeeMarSWOR136_30_FD_25667 | JGI IMG/M metagenome (IMG submission 25667)
ACAACTGCAAGCACATAGCTCATTGGCGGTTTACTTCCAACATATATTACGTTTTCATCTGTTCTTCTTTTTTCTGTTGTTTTTTCTGTCATAAATTTTTTCCTCCATTGAACACGTCTGACTATGTTTACTATTAATCTAATATTTCAGATTGCCTCTTGCCCTATAAATGCTTTACGGAGAATAAACTCCGCCTGGATTTGTCTATACAATATGTTAGAAGAGAAATCATTTTATATCAGATGATTGAAGTATATAAAAGGTGCAATACAATGACTCGTGATACAAAAAGTTCAGGTTAAGAAAACTATTTCGCCCTAATACACCTTCATTTAAAGAAAAGGATAAAAAGGTTAGTCTATCGTTGCTGAAAAAATGGTAACTACAAAAGAACAAGAGGATATTTTAAAGCTGATAGAACATGAGACAATACCGAGTGTTAGAGATGCATGGATAGATTATTTCCTTAAAATTACAAAACACTCTCAATGGAAAAGTAACTTGCTAAAAAATGTCATTTCTAACAAGTAAAATAAAAGATTTCCTTGGATAAATCAGTTCTTCGTTAAAGAAAAGCTTTTTATTCTCCTGAATATTACTCTTATACAACTCTAATAAATACCGGCTTTTTGTATTTGCATACTAATTTTAAATAATAATTAAGTATTACAATTTTTTAAATTTAGAGATATGGTGGAGGTACCAAAAATTGAAAATATTTATTGATTCTGCTAGACTAGATGAGATCCAACAAGCCTATAGTTTTGGAATAATTGATGGTGTAACTACAAATCCTTCTTTACTTAAAAAAGCGGTTGAAAAATTACAAGAATCAGGTGAAAAAATCACAATTAAAGATTATATTAAAAAAATACTAACTGTTGCAAAAGGTACACCTGTTAGCCTTGAAGTAACTGAAACTAGTTCAGAAGGGATGATTCAACAGGCCAAAAAATTATACAAAATGTTTAACCCTGTTGCAAACAATGTTTACATTAAAATACCAGTCAACCCTTCGTTTCCAGGGCAAAAAGGTAAAGATTTTGAAGGAATAAAAACAATAAAAGCATTATCTAATCTTGGTATACCAACAAATTGCACTCTTATTTTTACACCTGAACAAGCCTTACTTGCTGCAAAATCAGGAGCGAATTTTGTCAGCCCATTTGCAGGTAGAATTGATGATTACATACGCAGCCAAAATAATATTGATTTTAAAAAATCTGATTATTTTCCTGCCGATGGATGGGAAATAAAAAATACAATTTTAGATGATAATGGGATTGTTTCGGGTATTGATCTAGTAGAACAAATCATTGAAGTTTTCGATATTTATGATATAGAAACCGAAGTTTTAGCAGCATCAATAAGAAATGTTCGACAAGCTAGAGAAGCTATGTTAATTGGGGCAGATATTGCAACGATTCCTTTTGATGTGATAAGAGAACTACTTGTTCATTACAAAACCCAAGAAGGAATGAAGAAATTTACCGATGACATAGTTCCAGAATACGCGGATTTAATAAAGTAAAAAAAATTTGAAAATAGTTTTAAAAACAGTTTTGTTAAAATTAATCTTATGAATAAAAATTGATGATTAATATGATAGAAAAAAAAACTATTGTACCAGCTATAATAGCAAAAACACAAGAAGAATTAGTTAAAAAAATAAACAAAGTAAAAGAATATGTCGAACGTGTCCAACTAGATGTAATGGATGGAAAATTTGTACCAAATAATTCTTTAGATTTTGATTTTGAGCTACCTAAAACAAATTGTCATTTTGAAGCTCATCTCATGATACAAAATCCTTTGAAATGGATTGAGAAAAACTACAAGAAAATTGATACTGTTCTAGCCCACATTGAAACGTGTGAAAATCCTAAAGAAGTTATTGATTTAGCTAGGGAAAAAAATAAATTTATAGGTTTTGTATTAAATCCTGAAACTCCATTAAACAAAATAAGTGATTTTATAAATGATATTGATCAAGTCTTAATTATGACTGTAAATCCTGGATTTTATGGTAGTCGTTTTCTTCCTGAGATGGTTGATAAAATTTCAAATTTGAGAAAAATTTCACCTGATTTAGATATTGAAGTTGATGGAGGAGTAACACCTTCAACTATTGGTTTAGTTGATAAAGCTGGTGCAAATTTATTTGTATCAGGATCCTACATTGTCAAAGCAGATAATATAAAGCAGGCAATTAGTAATTTAAAAAATATTTTGTCAGAATGAAATTATTCTAAGACAAATAAATGATTGCAGTCATGATTAACCAAATTAATTGAGTTGATAGGATGAAAAAATTCGACATGGTAGTAGTTGGAAGCGGCTCAGGGGGAGAAATTGTTGAATTGGCTTTAAACAATGGTTTTTCTGTTGCATGGGTTGATAAAGGTCCTTTAGGTGGTACATGTCTAAATGTTGGCTGTATTCCTTCAAAAATGCTTATCTACTCTGCAGATAGAGTTATGGAAATTAAAGAAGCAGAAAAATTAGGAATAAAAGCAGAAATAAAAAACATTGATTTTAAAAAAATAATGAAACATATGAAAGAGCCAATAGTTGAAAGCCATGAACAAATGAGAAGTGGATTGATTAATACTGATTATTTTCATTATTATAAAGGCGAAGGACATTTTATCTCAGATTATACAATTGAAATAAATAAAGAGGAGATCAAAGGAGATAAAATATTTATAGCTTCAGGTGCTCGACCTCTTATTCCACCTATTAATGGAATTGAAGATATTGATTATTTAACAAATGAGACTGTCTTTGATATTAAAGAAAAACCAAAAAGTTTGATAATTATTGGAGGTGGGTATATTGCGGTTGAATTTGCACATTTTTTTTCTGCAATGGGTACAAATGTTACTGTTTTACAAAGAGGAAGTAGACTTATTAAAAACTCTGAACCAGAAATTTCTGAACTTTTGTTAAAACTGATGAAAAAAAGAATGAATGTCTATATAAACATCGAAGTAAAAGAAGTGAAAAAAGAAAAAAAAGGTTATATAGTTATTGCAAAGGACAATGTCTCTAGTGAAGATTTTGTATTTAAATCAGAACAGATTTTTCTTGCCTCTGGTAGAAAATCAAATGCGGATTTATTAAAGGTCGAAAACACGGGTGTAGAAACAGATAAAAGGGGATATATAAAAGTAAATGAGTTTCTCGAAACAACTAAAAAGAACATTTGGGCATTTGGTGATGCTATTGGTAAATATATGTTCAAACATGTAGCAAATGAAGAAGCAGTTGTTGCATGGCGTAATGCTGTTTCTGAACATAAAAATCCTATGGATTATTCAGCAATTCCTTATGCTGTTTTTACTTATCCACAAATTGCAGCTGTAGGTTTAACTGAATTAGAAGCAAAAAGAGATCATCAAATTTTGGTTGGTAGTGCAAAATATTCTGATGTTGCAAAGGGTGAAGCGATGGTTGAATTGGATGGTTTTACAAAAGCTATTGTAGATAAAGAGGATGGGAAGATTTTAGGTTTTCATATAATTGGACCTTATGCTTCGATATTAATTCAAGAAGTAGTTAATGCAATGGCTTTGGGAGGAAAATTAGGTTTTATTGGACAAGGTATGCATATTCATCCAGCTTTACCTGAACTTATTCTTAGAACCCTTGGTAATCTTAAAGAACCAACCTAGATAGAAATTAAAATAATATTGATTTAACTGAGAAAAATAATGATTTTGTTGTAGATTTTAACCAGTTAAAATGTAAAATTAAATGAACAATTGAAAGAAAAACAGCAACAATACCAGACCAATCATGAATTAAGGATATCTCATTTATTGGAACACTTAAAAGATTTATGCCTAAAGCTGCAAGAAAACCTGGAAATTTTAATATCCCAGTAATAATTAAAAAGCAATATGAAACTAACAAAAATACACATATAATGTAATTTGTAGTTTTTTTTATGGATTTTATTTTTTTTGATTTGGACCTAATAAAAAATCGTTTAGACATTCCAACAATCCATTTCCAATATAATTTTGTATGTATAAATAAAAGTATAATCAATAAAACTCCAAGCCAATTGTGGACTTTATATATCTGAACTTTAGGTAAAGAATTGATATTTACACCAAAGAATTTTAAAAATCCAGGGAAAATAAAAATCCCTAGTATTCCAACAATGAAAAATATTAATGTTAAAACTATATTGGTAGCATAATAAATTTTTTTCCTTTTCATTTCCTCCTGCTCTTTTTTGATTAGAAAATCCAGTATGTATTATAAAGATGATTGTTTATTCAAAAAAACTTTCATTCAAATCTCCTTTATTTGAATATCCTCTACTTTCCCAAAATCCCTTGTAATTAATATCATTTGACAACTCGATTTCAGTTATCCATTTGATCCATTTATAACCCCATTTGCTTTCAGCAACTAGTTGAAAAGGAAATCCTCTTTGTGGAGGCAATGTGACATTGTTCATTTTATATGCAATTATTATGTTGTTGTTTACAACGTAGTCAAGTGATAATGAGGTCGTGTATCCGTCGTATGCATGGAATATTATTATTTTAGCTTCAGATGTTGGTTTTGATTCTTCTAAAATATCACTTATAAGAATTCCATCCCAGAGTATTTTTGTATTCCAGCCTTCTACGCAGAAAAGAATAACTACTTTTCTATAAGATGTGAAATTGTTTATTACTTCTTCATATGAATATGTTTTTGGGTTTTCCACCAAACCCGTAATTTTTAACGCATAGTAATTTTCATCAATATATTGAGGACCTTTAATGGAATTTTCCCTAAAATCGTTAACAGATGAAAGCCTTTCTCCTTGGTATTCTCTTACTTCAACCTGATCTAATATTAAGTTATCCTGAATGCAACCAGTAAATAAATTAATTGTTATAATTATTATCGCTGTTAATAAAATTAGATTTACATTATTTTTTTTCATATGTTAAAAACCTCCATAAATATTAACAATTGTTAATTATACTATCTACTACTACTTATAATTTTCGTATTTCATTGACAAAATAAGTCGAAAAAAGTTAAACAAAAAATATCATTTTTATAACTGTATCCTTTAATCGTTTCTTCAGGTAACATTCTCACCAACATCTTTTTAAATAATTAAACGATTTTTAATTTGGGGAGATGGAATGATACATAAATGTCCCGTATGTAGATACCAACCAATAGTAGGATTTAAAGAGGAGGAATCCTACTGCCCCGAATGTGGTTGGAATTCTGAAAACACTAAAATAGAAATAGAACAAAAAATTTAATATTTGCACATAAAAAAATCTGTTGCCTTTTCAGAGGAAAAAACAGATATAGAGGCGGGAATCAATCTCCTCATAATTTCATTTTTTTTAAAATATCTTCATAATCACACACATTATTTATTTTTATTATTCAATTATTCAATGAATCAAAAGGACAAATTTGCTAACAAATATTCTCTTGTTTGGTTTTTCCCAAACATTTTACTATTTCTTATATATTTATTTATTAAATACAGTAACTTGTGAAAAAATGAAAAAACGAAAAATAATCTTAGCTGTTACAATATGTACATTAGTAGTTATTGTTGCAGTTGCAGGTTTTTTTACCCCATTTTTGATATTAATCCAAAAGTAACAGCTCAACCCTTAGCAATTGATACAAATGCCACTGCCGAGAGTGTTGCCTTACTTACAAATTCTATGAATCGTTTTTCATTAGAAATTTACCGCCAACTTGCTTTTGAAAAAAATGATAATGTTTTTATTTCTCCATATAGCGTTTTTGTTGCTCTTGCAATGACCTACGAGGGTGCTCGTGGAGAGACTGCAGAAGAAATGTATAATGTACTAAATTTTCCACAAAATAATGACACCAGTTTATGTTCTTTTGGTAAGATATATAATCTTTTAAATCAAAAAAAGGAATATACTTTGAGTACTGCCAATGCTTTATGGATACAAGAAAACTATCCGTTTTTAAATGAATACCTCAATTTTATTGAAAATTATTATATAGGTAAAGCAACAGAAGTGGATTTTTCAAATGTTGATGCAGCTGCATTGTTGATAAATCAATGGGTAGAAGAAATAACAAATGGTAAAATTAAAGATTTTCTAAAAGGTTCAGATATTCATCCTCTTACTGCTTTGATTTTAACAAATGCAATTTATTTCAAAGGGGATTGGAAAATTCAATTTGATCCTGAAATCACAACTGAAAAAGATTTTGAGATTTCTAAAGAGGACGTTATAAAGGTTTCAATGATGAGTCATTCTGTTCCAGAAACAGAGTTTAATTATACTGAGACAGAGGAATTACAAATATTGGAAATGCCGTATAAAGGTGATAAGATTTCAATGGTTATTATTTTACCAAAAGAAAACGATATTGCTAGTGTTGATAAAATTATATCTTTAGAAAATATTTCAAAATGGATTGATAATTTTTCTCTTACAACAGTTCAGGTAGAGTTTCCAAAGTTTACATTTGAAACTAAGTATTTATTAAAAGAAAATTTGATGAACATGGGAATGAAGTTACCGTTTGATCCCAGTGCTGATTTTTCTGGTATGACTGGGAATAAGAACCTGTATATAGACAAGGTGATTCATCAAGCTGTAATCGAGGTTAATGAGGAGGGTACAGAAGCTGCTGCTGCAACATCAGTACATATGATTGAAACAGCTCAACCTCAAGTTGTTGAATTCACCGCTGATCATCCTTTTATTTTCCTCATTCAACATAAAGAAACTGGAAATTTACTTTTTATGGGAAGATTAATTAATCCTTAATAATCTAATTCTTCATGTTATTTCGAAAGTTAAAACAGGTTTCTAAATTCAAAATCCCCCAATCTTAAGACTAGGATCTCCTATTAACAACCATTGTTCAACATTTTTAGCAATTATAGCTGAACCAGTTGCACTACTATCTCCCCAGTCAATAGTAAATTCTTTTAAAAAAGAAGTTACAGTATTGCCCCAAGTTTCACCTAAAATATGTGTATTATTTAACCCGTATTCCCCAAAAAAATGCATATCTAACCGTTCAATTCCACCATATCCCAAGTTAATATCCGGTGATTCATAGCTAAATGCAGTAGAGGCAATAGTAGCAATAGACCCTCCGTTTCGTTTGTTTACTAAAGCCCAACCCCAACATTTAGAAATCGGGAATCCCCAAACCCAAGGCGAATTTAATAGACTAACATTGAACATATTATTAAAACATCCGCTTCCTGATATAACCACTGGTAGTTTTTTCCCATTGAAAATAAAATGCATTTGCCTAAGACGTAGTCCAGTAATCCAATTCTCATTATCATATGGAGGATGTGTTCCCCATGATGCAGGATTTCCATGTCCTGAAAACCAAACAAAGCCACAACCTTTATTTATTGCTTTAACAACATCTATCCAACTCTTGAAACTTCCATCAGACGTCCATAGTTTTATTGGATTAAAACCAGGCATCATGTCAAGTCCCATTTGTGTATAAACCTCGCCATCAATGTAATCCGTTTTATCAGGATAGGTATCTCCTGCAACTACCACCATATTCTTAAACCATGATTCATCGCAAGGTTTTGATTCATAATCTATAATTTTTTTAACCACTCTTTTTACATCAAAAATATTTCTACAAGGAAGACGACCAACAAAAACATCTGGAAATAAATCAGGTATGTCAACTGCTGCTTTGTCTTCTGGCCATTCACCAAAGATACCGTTATTATCAGTATCCCAACTGCTAAAGTCGCCGTTTTCATCATAGATGTCTGCGAAATATAGGTCAGTTAAAAATTTTCTTTCAATATATTCATCATATTTTCTTTCAAGATGGGTATATCTAACAGGGATCCACCATCTTTCTTTTACTAATTGGTCCTTTCTACCTCCTATTAAAAGAACATATTTGATTGCCCATTCTTCAATGGCTTTTTTTATAAAATATTTAACTTTTTCTGCATCATCTCTTCCTTTCCAAAACATTTGATAATATACGTCTTCTACATCGACTAATTTTGTTTTTACTCCAAAGCTGTTTTTATGTGTAACTAAAGGTTTTATATATTTTATAAAAGGTTTTGGTGCAATTATTATCAAATCGTAGTTAGTTATAGTGTTTGTTTGGTATTCAACACTTTGTAGATTATATATAAATAAATTGTTTGAAAAAAACATAAACATAATAATCAAAACTATTATTGTATATTGTTTTTTCATAATTATTAATCCTAATTATTTAAATTATTAGCTATCTTAAATATATTTCGCTGTGAATAAATTATAAAAAATTTATTAATGATATAGATTATAATAGGGAGTATGGATGTAATAATCACATCTGAATCACCAGAAGATTTTGATAGTATTACTAAAATTCATAATTTAGCATTCAAGCAACCTAATGAAGGCAAAATGGTAATTGAACTAAGGAAAAACCCTCTTTTTATATCTAAATTATCTATTGTTGCAAAATACAATGAAATTGTTGTAGGTCATGTTTTGTTTTTCCCAATAAAAATTAGATCTAAATCAAAAATTTCTACTTCCTTATCTCTTGCTCCTATGGCAGTTCACCCAGATTTTCAAAATAAGGGCATTGGTGGAAAAATGGTTAAAGAAGGTTTTAAAATTGCTAAAAACCTCGGGTTTAATTCAGTTATAGTGGTGGGGCATCCAAATTATTATCCACGTTTTGGATTTAAACCTGCAAGTAAATGGGGAATTACACTTCCTTTTGATGTTCCAGATAAAGCATTTCTAGCAGTTGAATTACAAAAAGATGGCCTAAAAAACTGTTCTGGTGTTGTTGAATATCCTTCTGAATATGAAGCTGCTCTATAGTTAAGTTGTATTAATTAAAATAAAAAGCTACAGAACATATGATTCATCTGATAAAACAGAAAAATCTTTTATATATGGTATGCTTTTATAATACGGATGAAAAATATGATGAAAAAAATAATGGCAATATTAATGATTGTTCTCCTAGTTGGGACAATTGGAGCAACAACTGTTAGTGCAACAGGTTTTTTTAGTTGGGGAAATAAAACAAGTTTTAAAGAACTTAAAAACAAATGGAATGAAATTCAAGAAGCAAAACAAGAGTTACGTGATATGCTTGAAGAGTATGGCATTGAACTACCTGATCTAACATTGGAGCAAAAAAAGGTAATTATTAGAACAATTTTTCAACTAAGAAGAGAAGGAGCAAATAGAGAAGAGATTAGAGAAGAAATTGCTGATCTATTAATAGAATTTGGAGTAGATTTACCAGATTTAACAAGTGAGCAACGTGATGAAATAAGAGCAAAAATTAAAACAATGTTAGAGGAAGATTATGGATTTGTATTTATTGAATTAACAGATGAACACAAAGTAGAAATAAAAAATACAATAAAAGAAATGAAAAAGAGCGGAGCAACCAGAGAAGAAATCAAACAAGCAATTATCGGCTTATACGAAAGTTATGGAGGAGTAATCCCTGACTTAAATGATGAGGAAAAGGAAGAAATTCATGATTGGATAGTAAATATGCTTGAAACCGATTATGGAGTTGATTTACCAGATTTAACACTTGAGCAGAGAGAAGCAATAAAAGATAAAAAAAATGAAATCAGAGAATTACAAAAAGAACTTCGAGAAATGTTTAAAAACGCAAGATTTTTCACTAAATTTAGATTTCTGAGATATGTACGTAAAAACCTCATCTAATATCTCTGCAAACTTGATCACTTTTTTTTTAAAAGTAGAATCAGTAATTATCTGAAAAAATACAATTAAAACATTATTGTCTATTGTTAATCTGTTGCAAAGGTTTATATAATATACCGTCTATGAGAATATGCAGTGGGAGTGTTAGAAAGAATGAAAAAGATAAAATATCCTTTAATAGGAATGGTATTAATAATGCTAATATTTTCAACCATAGCTTCTTTAGGTTCTAATGTAACTGACAACAAAAATTCTGAGGTATACATTAGAAATCCATGCTCAATGGGGCCCGAATTAGATGTTACGACAGACAAAAAGGAGTATAATATAGGCGAGCCAGTTACTATATTTTTGACAAATATAGGTGATGAAATACTTAGTGCTGGTGGACCAATTATTACCATATACGATGAGGATGAGGAAATTGTCTATCAAGAAGGCACGTATTGTTGGCATGAACTTGATCCAGGTGAATATATAGAATGGTTGCCTTGGGATCAAACCAATCAGCAGGGACAGCAAGTTCCTGTTGGCAAGTACGTCGCTGAAGGATTCCTCTCTGGAGTCAGTGAAAACTATGTAGACACTGAAACATTCTTCATAATCAATTATAATCCACCAGATCCACCATTTGGCCCTAATGAAGGCGTTGTAGGAGAAGAATATAGCTTTTGCTTTGAACTAACTGACAATACTGAGTGCGAACCATACTATGTTATATGGGACTGGGGAGACGATACTTTAAGTGATTGGGGTGGACCATATGTAGCAGGAGAAACTGTTTGTTCAAATCATTCATGGAATCAACCAGGTGATTATGAAATAAGGGTTGGAATAAAAGATAGTTGCGGTAACGCGTACTGGTCAGATCCTTTGACAATAACAATAAACATAATTACTGTCACTGAAATTGAAATTGAGATATCAGATTATTTCAAGAATACAAACCCTATTGTAAGATATTATCACGGGGTACAAATTGAAAATGTAGGAGATGAAACTGCCATTGATGTAGCAGTAGATTTTTGGGTTTCAGGTGGAATATTCTCGAAATTAAGAGAAGTATTAAAAATGAGAGATTACTGGGAATATGGTTGTGGTAAAATCTTATCGAATGAAAAAGGGTATTGTCCAATTTGTCTCAATTGGCTTTATCTTGGAAATATCGAAATGACTGCAAAAGTGTGGGCAAATAACGCTAAACCAGTTACTAAAACATTAAAAGCATTTGCCTCTGTTGGATTCATTTGGGTAACTTCTTAACATTTAATAAAAAAGAAATCTTCAGACTTGAATATGGGGATGAACGCGCTACTTTTTCATCTAATGCAAATGATTTGTTCTAGACAGAATCACCCGATTTCAGCTGGTGCTATGGCACACCTGTCCAGGAATGTGAAATATTTATGGATTTAGTTAGCGGTAGCGATAGTATTGGCTATAACCTATACCATTTGAAAATGGTTTCCAAAATATAGGTATAATATGTTTAGACAAGAAGAAAATAAAAACCTTTGTGAAAAATTGTGCGAGAAATTGCTTAACGTCGTCGTATCATCATTACAGAATTAAGGATGATGCCAAATTATACTAATGCTGCAGTTGCCAATCCAACAACGATGAGCATTTCTCAAGCATTTCACGTACTAAAATGGGCAAGTTCACGAGAGTTGTTCAAACAAAAACCTGTTTTCCGAAGCAGATATTCTAAAGGGCATTTTTGAAGCCCGGGGACGTTCTACCAAACAATAGGTGATGTAGATGCGTAAACAGTAATCAAGTATGTCCGTAAACACCAGTTTCAACAAATAATATCAAATGGGTTTTCCCTCGATAACCTTGTCAAAAAAAGAAGTTCCGACACTTATGCAAGAAAATATGTCACGTATCCGAAAAAAATCCGTTGGAAAATATTTATATAGAATACTGTCCTTTTAGATATATTTAATAACTAGGGAGGAAAAAAATGAAAAACCTATTCCCACTACTTATGGTACTATTGCTTATATCTACTTCGTTTGTTGGAGTGGATAAGCAGATAGTGAATTTAAATGCAAATCAAATTATTAATTATAATTTATTAAATGAAAGACTGACTCTCGATGATTCCTTTAGTTTAGAAAACAATATTTTCTACTCAAATTTAGAAAAACCACTTTTTGTTCCAAACGAATTAATCATTAAGTTTAACAAAGAGGAAAAATTTGATATTTCAAAATCATCAAAAAATAGAATAACAACAGGATTTGATTCAACGGATAGGTTAAATATGAAATACAATGTTATTTCTGCTGAACCACTTTTTGATATGGATCCAAATGAATCACTTTCAAATATCTTTTTATTTAAGTTTCCAGAGGGCACAAACATTCATAATGCTGCTTCTGACTATACTAACGATTTAAATGTAGAATTTGCAGAACCAAATTTTCTCTACTATCCACTTAATATCCCTAATGACCCCTATTTTGATATGCAATGGGCGTTGAACAACACAGGACAAACTGGAGGAACACCTGATGCTGATATTGATTTCCCCGAAGCCTGGAACCTTGAGCAGGGCGATCCAAATATTACTATTGCTATTATTGATACAGGTGTTGATTATACCAATCCAGATATAGGTAATTGTACTGAAGGAATAACGGAACAAGAATATATTTTAGAATCGTCTCACCCTTTCAATTGGTCGAATTCGTCAGAAACTTTGAAACAGATTTCCTTTCCCGAATATGACGCTGTTTCACTACATTTATCGCATTTTGATTTAGGTAATAACTCACGATTCGTTATTTCCAATAATATACCTGGACAAATATTTTCTAAAAAGTTATTTTCTGGGGGTAGTTACAACGGTACAGGAACGAAAATATGGACGAAATTTTCAGAATTTAGAAGCGGAAATAATATAGATATCCTTGTTGACAAACGCACGCCTTCTTACCCTGAGGTTTGGGGATATAATATAGATAAAATCAAAGTACAAATTTGGAATCCATTAAGTAAATTCTCTGAGAAATATGTTGACGGATATGATTTTTTTAATCGCAATCCAGATCCAATGGATGATATGGGACATGGAACACATTGCGCTGGAATCGCTGCTGCAGTGACAAATAATTACCATGGTATTGCAGGTGTGGCTGGAAACTGTAAAATCTTACCAATAAAAGTCGGTGGTTCAGCTGCTGGTGCTACTACACTCACTTTTGTGTCTAGAGCAATTTTATTTGCACTACGCAAAGGTGCTGATATTATTAGTTTAAGTCTTGGAGGATCCAACAGCATTGTTGGACAACTTCTAATGGCTTATGCTAACGCACAAGGTGTTATTATTGTAGCTGCTGCTGGAAATGAAAATATAAATCTGAAAAGTCTCTCATGGCCAGCATGTTACAAAGATGTCATTGCTGTTGCTGCTACAGATGCAAATGATTCAAAAGCATGGTTTTCTAATCATGGACCCTGGGTTGATGTTGCTGCACCTGGAATGGACATTCTTTCCCTCCGTGCACATGGAACAGATATGTATCTTCTAGATTCATCTTATAATCCTGGAGCAGCGTTCGTCCCTGCTTTTGACAACTATGCAACACTTTATAGAGCAAGTGGAACAAGTATGGCATGTCCTTTTGTTGCAGGTGTTGCAGCTCTTATTCTCTCAAAGAATCCTGATCTTACTCCTATTCAAGTAAGAACAATTTTACGATCAAGTACTGACGAGGTTTCATCAGATTTATATATTGGAACAGGACGCATTAATGCCTATACAGCATTATTAAAGACTTTTCCAGTTAGTTGTGAACTTGATGATTCATTAAATGGAGCTGAAGTAAAGGGAACTAAAAAAATCAAAGGTATTGCTGAAGGCGAGCAGTTCAAGGGATATGAGGTTGATTATGCATTGGGTGTTTATCCTGACGAACAAAGTTGGATACCGCTGTCCAGTTCATCTTCACCAGAAAATGGAATATTAGATACTTTAGACACGACTGCTCTTAATGAAGGGATTTACACAATTAGATTACAAGTAACTGCTGGAAATTATTTATATGAAGATAAAAAGCTTATTATCGTCAATAATAAACCAAATACGTTTTATGTCGATGATGACAATGTTGTTGGACCATGGTATGGAACCCAGGAATATCCTTTCAAAACTATTCAGAACGCTTTGGACTGTTGTGGAAGTTTTCGCGATGAAGTTTATGTCTACAGCGGTATTTATTCAGAGAAAATCGTGCTTGGAAAAGGTATTAATATCTGGTCAGAACTAGCAGCTAGAGAAAAAGGAAAATCAATAAAAATTCAAGGTGAAGATAAAAATACAACAATTCTTGATGGAAGCAACGTTCAGGCAGGAAATTTGTTGCCACCTGCTGCATTTATATTACTACATGCAAAATTCGTTACAATAACAGGGTTTACTATCAGAAACTATACAGCTAGTGGAATCTTTGGATTGCTAGCTCATTTTAGTAGAATTTTTAATAATTATTTCGTTAACAATACAATCGGAATATTCATTTTTGATTCTTTTTTTAATATGATTTATAATAATAATTTTATTTCTAATATTAATCATGTTATCTCTTCGGGTGTTAACATGTGGTATAATCCCATACTATTGCGTGGTAATTATTGGGATGATTACGAAAAGAAGTATCCAAAAGCAAATCCCCGACTTATTATACCATGGGTGTGGAATATACCATATAAATCTGGAGGACCTATTAGTTTGTTGCCTTCATTTATCCCCCATCCTGAAATATTTCGATTTTTATGGAATAACGACAGATTTCCCTTGTTATATCCTTCTTAAAGCTCAAGTGATAAATAATACAATTTGGAGAATTCATAGATAAATTAGATAAATACCTATTTTAGGGTGTTTTTACCATTACTGGATAAAAATAAATCTTAATAATTCAATTTTAATCCAGATAAAGCACCATGTGACATTTAGAGAATTAACAATTATTTGAAAAAATATGTAAAATTTTTATACTTGTCGTAAAAGAAATATTCTTATTGCCAAATCGACTTTTTTCAACAAATCCGGTAAACTGGTTAAAACATATAATACCGCTATACCACTTTTCTTTGTATGCAAGTTTCTTTCCTTATTTCTTCGAGTCGGCGTCCAAAAATACAGAGTGGTTTTTTGATAAGAAGTAAATGCTTGAATATGAATATACGAAAACCTATATACACTATTTCTCCTATAGTAGTTCAATGGCAATTCAATTGTAGATACTTAGGGTTTTAGTGTTCCGTAAAACTCTCCAAGTGCATCTATATCTTTTAGAAGCTGATTAAATTCTTTTTTAATTGTAGCGAATTGTTTTTTTGACATATACTGATTTTTATTATATTTGCATGGTAATTCTGAAATAGTTCCTTGTAATCTGCAAACAATTGGTCTAACAGGATAGATAATACATCGGTTGTTTTTTAAATAAGGGCATTGCTTGTTGTTTTTCTTAAATTCTTTACTGGACAATGTGATATATTCTATATTATGTTTTGACATGTAGTCTCTTATGTTTATTTCTTCGGGTTTAAACCAAATAATTAAGTCCTGCTCACATTTATGACAGTGTTTACATTTAAATTCTGGTATTTTCTTATATATTTTGTTCAACCGGTTTTTTAATTCATCCTTCGTAATAATTTTTGTCATTTTTTTATCTTTTTGTAAACAGAACTGTTGTTATAAATTTATATTAAAGAAATAAATGGTGTGCGATTTTTATTTTGATTTTACGGTTGCATGTGAATTTTTGTCTAATTCTTTTTCTTCATGCATGTTTTCCTACATACACCATCATATGAAAAATTAATTAAACTGATATTTTAAGTTACGATCTTAATCTTCTTTCCATTCTTCATCCTGCTTTTTTCTTTTCTTAATCATATTATCCTCCTAAAAATTTTACTGCTATTAAGTTTAATAGGATTGAGGGTGAATTCCGGCATGAAAACTGCATAAAACCTTTGAAAAATGGGGACAGGCTAATTAGTTTATTTTCATTGTCTGATAGTCTTGGATAAATTGCAGGAAAAAAACTAATGCAATATCAACAGGGTTCTGTAAATATTGTTAGAATAGCTGCGTTGCTGATTTCATCTTGGCATTGCTTATAATCCTGCTATAAATTTTAACCCTGTTAATGTTATAGTATCCATTACACCTTCTAATGTTCTGATCTTATCAACAACAATGTTTCCGATGGTGTAAATATCCTCAGAAACTATCTTGGCAAGGATATCATATTCTCCGAATATGGGATATAATTCAGAGATCTCTGGCATAAGATATAGTTTGTGGTAAACCTCATATTCATAGGTAGGAGCAACTATAATAAGTACAAATGCTACAGCCAAATATTATACCTTCTTTACCCTATAACTATTGGCTATATAAAGGTTAAATAACGATCCTTTTGAAGAGGATATCGAAAACGATGAAAAATATGTAAAATTTTGTGTTATTTGCATTATTTCTTTTACAAAATAATTTTAACCTATGTTTTTCAATGAAAAGTAAGGGAATAAAATGAGAAAAACTTGGGTTGTAAAGTTTTTTAAATAAAGCGTATTTGTGAAATTGTAGATTTGAGGGGATATATTTGTCCATTGGCTATATACTAGTCACTATTGCACCTTCCCAAGAGCATGAATCATATAATAACCACTCTAAAGTAGGAGAGATTATTGAACTACGTCATCTAATAAGTGAATACGACTTTATAGATAAAGCTCAAAACTCCGATATTACTGTTTCTTAAGATCCAAGAGTTGAAAAACTGGTCATATATAATTTATACCGATTTTTTTCGGGTGTTTTGACTCACTTAAATATAGGGGAGATGAGAGAATAATCATTATTTAAATCTAAAAATAGAAAGCATCAAAAAAAAGATATACGGTAGTTAAAAAATTATTTTACCATTCCCATTTTAGATTACGAACAAATCCTGCTATCATCGTTGAATTTTCCGAGGTTAAATCAATCATGCCCCAAAAAAAATCCATGGTAATATGAATTGGTTCATCGGTCTCAAGAAATGTTGACAATATTACAAGCGGGATTGGTACGACGCCAAACATGGATGCACCATACACCGTTGCATTTACTCGTGTTAAAACACCAACATAGCGTTCTTCATCAGGTAGTCCCTCTATTTCTGTAGTATCAACATGAAAAATACAAAATCTCGCACTTCCGTGATGTTTCGCGTCAGCATCTCTAACAATGTTCTTTTCAAGAAACATAGAGTTTATTTTGTGATTTTGGTCGACGCCAAGAACACCGATTGTTCCAATGCTTGAAAAAACTAGTATACCAACGATAACAAACAGCATGATTTTTTTTATTTCCACTTTCATCTTTTTTAACTCCATTTTTTTTCTCCTCAAAATCAATAGATATTTGGCAATATAAAATTATCTTCAATATATTTGTACTAATAACAAAAATATTTAGTCTATATTACGTTAATGAACAATTAGTAAGAATTATAGTTTATTTCTCAACTAATTTCTATTTTAGTTAGTTATTTTTTTCGTGTGTTTTTTGAGTTTCTCTGAGTAAATAAAAGTGCTAAAAAATTAAATGGAAAAAAACTGTTAGATTGGGATTCTAGTATTTCGCATTATCTATGGTATCTTCAATAACTTAGAAATATAGGATTTTGTTGATTCGATAAATCTAGGTAAAAGACATTATCTGTTGTATAAATCTTCTATTTTGAACACCTTTCCCATAAGAAAGTTTAACTCTTTCTATTGATTTATCTAATTATTGAATAACATAAATATTAAACGATAGGAAAAATTATTGGTAAATATTTAACAATTTGTATAAAACTATTCTTCATTGGACTAGAATTTGCAACAAATATCAACACCAACATAAACAAAGAAAGTGACTTGGTTGATTTCACTACAAAAATATGCGATTTGGGTGGGGGAAAACAAGACGTATAACTAAATCATAAAAAAGCAGAAGAACTAGAGGCATTTTTTGATACTATTAGAGAAAGGTTAAATGCTACAAAATCCAGAGAGGAAGCAGAGGAGATATTCAAAGATGCTCTTGTAAAGAACAGAGAAAAATTAATACGTGATATAGATGAATTTCAACATATAAGAAAATCTACAGGGGCAATTAATCTTAATGATAATATCAAAGATATTTTAATTCTGATATTACAAATTCTCGGTCTTCCACTCTTTATTACTCTTGTATTTGTAAGTAGTTTCTTTATGGTATTGGCGTATAAACTTGAAGATTTAGGCTTAACTACTTTATCTGAGGTTTTTACCTTTTTTTATGGTTTTTCCACTATCATAGCAATTTTATTATTTTTTTGGTATATTTCAGAGAATCAGTATTTAATTTATTGTTCAATGTTAATCTGTTACGGCACCCCACTAATTGAGAGTTGGTGAAATGTGCCCTCCTGGAATTTCACCGAAAGGTTTATTAACCAACTCTAGAGTGATGGGGTGCCATCTGTTACAAAGATTTAAATATTACAATATAGTTGAGAATATGTAGGAGGATAAGAAATATGTTTAGAAAATGTATAGTAGTTAGTGTAGTTTGTCTTTTGATGCTAGTGGCTATTCCTGCCATCTACGCAGGCGAAGAACCAGAAGCAAAAATAATTATTAGACGCTCTTTTTTTGGGAGAGTATGGGTTCAGGTTAAGGATATCAGAGAAGA
>SMTZ1_10003224_pt1 | contig 18456 bp, 16 predicted proteins | sample DeeMarSWOR136_30_FD_25667 | JGI IMG/M metagenome (IMG submission 25667)
TTCGCCGACATGGTCTACGAGGCAGAGAAGGCGGGAGCCATTATACTGGGAGGTGGCACGCCAAAGCACCACACCCAGTACATGAACACCCTGCGGGAGGGCCTTGACGCGGCGATACAGATTAGCTCCGCTAGGGTGGACGACGGCAGCCTGAGCGGGGCTCCACTTAAGGAGTCTATCAGCTGGGGTAAGTTGAAGGGAGAGAGGCTGAACATGACGAGCACGATCTTCGGCGACGTCACCATCGTGTTCCCGCTGATCGTCGCAGCAGCTCTCGAGAAGATAAGGTCTTAAAGTTTACTTCCCTCAAGGCTATCAAGTCGGTCAGCTTTGCGTTAGTGTTGGTAGTGGACATTGTACTTGCATATTTCGTCACCGAATCCTATGGCTTTCTCCAGCTCGACCCTCACAGGCCTCTTCAGCAGGGCCTCGAAGATGGCCTTCACCCATCCCCTTGAGCAGAGGCAGAACGCGCCCGTGAGCTTGACGACGCCCTGTCTCACAAGGGGGCAGCCGCAGTAGGTGCAGACGGCTGTTATCCTGTCCCCCTCCTTGACCCATTCGCCGCACCAGGCGATCTCGTCGTTAGCCCTGGCGACGATCTCGTCGATGTCGTCCGTCTCCTCGGCTATCTTCCGTGCGACGCCGAGGTCCCCCGCCTCGGCGCAAGCCTCGCCGCATCTCTCCATTATCCTGAGCCTGGTCTCCTCGTCGGCGTCCTCGAGGCTCTCCACGATGAGGTCGATCATCCTGCCAGTCTGCCTGAGCAGGCTCTCCACATCGCTCATCCCTGTTCATCTCCGCAGGTAGCAGGAATCGTCCTATACCAGGAGCCTCGTCCCACCGTCGACCATGATGGTCTCACCTGTGATGTAAGAGGCGTCCTCGGAGGCTAGGAAGACGATGACCCGGGCTATGTCCCGGGGGTGGCCGACCCTCTTCAGCAGGGTTATGCCCTTGAAGTATTCCTTCTCCTCCTCTGTCATTCCCCAGGTGTCCACGGCGCCCGGGGAGACGGCGTTCACCCTAATGGGAGCGAGCTCTCTGGCTAGTCCCCTGGTGAGAGGGGTGCCCGTTGTCTTGGTGAGGGTGTAACCGAGGCCACCTGCGTCCCAGTCCATAACAACGTTGACTATGTTGCCACCTGTCTCCTTGAGATACGGCGCTGCGAAGTGGCTGCAGACGAGGACTCCCATCACGTTGACGTGGGCCATCCTCTTCCAGTAGTCCCAGTCAGGGTCCTCGAAGTCGAACATGGGAGGTGGGTGCCTCGCCGCGCAGTTCACCAGCACGTCTATGCGCCCGAACCTCTCTTTGGTTGCCTCCATCATCATTCTCACCTCTCCGGGGTCAGATACGTCTGCCTTGAAGGAGAAGGCCTCGCAGCCGATCCTCTCAACGTCTCTGACGGTCTTCTCAGCCTTCTCCGGAGAGGAAAAATAGTTCACAACTACGTTCGCTCCTTTCTTAGCGAAGAGTCGCGCTGCCTCTCCTCCTATTCCTCCGCTGGCCCCGGTGATGACGACTGTTTTACCTTTATAGGACAACTCCGTCTCCCTATCTATCAGGAGTAATTGAATTTTAATCGTTTAGGGTTTGCGCGTTAACGTAGGTGAGTGAAAGAGGTCAATCTACTCTTCTCATGATATTATAATTCCTCAACGATAATGACATCCGGAGATTTTCTGCTCTTTACTCGATGCGCATATGAGAATATGGAAAAAGTCATTCTGCGAAGTTAGGCACCCACTCGGGTCTTTCCGGGGGATTCGATTCCAGCATCGACCTCCAGGCCTCGTCAGTGAGTCTCTCCTCCATGGGCTGCTTGAATTCGTAGTAGCTCATGACCGGGCCGGCGCCGATAAGGATTCTTCCATCTGGGACCTTGTATGCCACGACTATCAACCCTACATGACCGACGGCTTCTTCCAGTACCTGCTTAGTGTTCTGATCCGTATGGACGTCCGCAACTATCGTCGTCTTCTTAGCCTTTTCAGATACTCCCGCGATGACATCCTCTAAGTCCTCGCCGAAGCCCCTTATGAAATCATAGTCCTCTTGGGTCAGCTCATCGTTGTTTAACTCCCTCTCTGAGATCTGCACGAGCCTCACCAATATCTCCTCCAGCTTCTCCATCCGGTTCCTCGCCATCCTGTCCAATGCATCCATTTCATCGAGGCCATTCATCGTCATCCGGGTCAGAGCCAGGAGCCTGCTGTAGAAGTGGGGGACAGGCTCAACATAGCCGATGATGGGCTCCTCGATGTGTGCGCTGAGCACCTCGACCGTATAGCTCTGCTTGGCGTAGAGAATCGTGTCGTGTCTAAGTTCAGCCCATGCCGCCAGGGCCGTGGTTAGCTCCTTATCCATCCAAGCCTGGGTCTGCATGAAGGTCGGATACCCCTCGCCGAACTCCTCCAGGAGGGGCTTCAACGAGTACAGCCAGGACCAGTAGAGGTTCCTGTTCCACTCTTCCTCCGTGAAACTGTTGAACTCCTCCCTGAGAGCGTCAAACTGTGCTGAGTAGTTGGCGTAGTTGGAGTCCTTCAGCTCGTCCAGCAGCTCCGTGGCCCTATCCGAGCCCAGCAGCGCCATCACATCCAGCCCCCTGGGGAAGCCCCTCGCCAGTCCGATGGGGGTCGCCACCGCGGTGAAGGGCTCCCCTGGCTCCAGCAGCGTGGTCACCTTCGGAACAACGAGGCTTTGGAGTATGTAAGAGTCCGGGACGAACCTCTGCCCCATCAACCTGAACCCCTTGGTGACATCCAGGACCTCGTCCGCCTGCTCGGGGGTGATAGGCGGCCAGAGACCGATCTCCCCCGTTCCGCCGTATATCTCTGGAGGCAGGTACTCGGCGAGCTTCGCCTTCAGCTCCCCTATGGTCTCATCCGTCAGCTCGTTCGGGTCGAATATCCCGTTGAAGACGGAGTTCAGGGCCTCGATGTACTCGTTTGGGCCGAGGTCGTCCGACAACCCGACGTAGAAGGAGGTCACCGCGTAGATCCTGTCCCACTTGGCCTTCAGCTCCACGTCCTCCGCGAACTTGGATGCGATCAGACAGGCCTGCACCGTCTGTATCTTCGCGTCGTAGGTGGAGATAAGGGCCTTGCACGGTGGGAACTCGTTGCATGTTTCGCCCCTCTCGACCTGGTCGGTTCCCTTCAGGAGCAGGCTCATCCTGCCGTACCACATCAGGGCCTTGAAGTAGTTCTTCAGCTTCTCAGACCTGGTGTAGTGTCCCCGGGGGACGTACTGGGAGTAGTCCTCCCTGTAGACGAATATGGGGGACTGAGAGAAGTCACCGTGTCTGTCTATGAGTCCCAGTTCCTCCTCAACGACCGATCCGACGAGAGCGGGAGCACTAAAGATGTATCTCCCCAAGTCTTCGGCCTTGAAGGCTCCAGGGTCTTGGAGGATGTCCTCTTCGCTGGACACCTGGCTCTCCTGGGGTTGCAGCAGGCTCAATGCCACAGTGAAGTAGGCGATGTTTCTCCTCGACGCTTCGTTCAAGTCCCCTTTGGAGCTGTTGTATTTTTCGATCGAATCGTCTAACAGGGATTTGCTAATCTCCCAGATGTCATCGTAGAACTCCCCCTCCTCGATCTGTCTCAGTGTCTCGTCGAACTGGATGTGGTAAAGGTGCAGTAGGGAATCGGATGTGATGAAAACGGGGATCTCCTCGTCCTTGAGGCGCTCATAGAGCCGGGTGATGTCCTCTTCCTTTGGATTGAAGGGATTTTCTATGACCACGAACCCGTTCCTCTTCAAGAGTGCCAGTGCGGAGTCGCTCAGATGGATCCTCGAGAAAAGGCTCTGGAAATTCGATATCTCTCCCGTCTCTAGAGGCAATTCATATTGGGGATTTTGCAATGAGATGATCAAGGGCTCTAATGAGTAGTGCCCTGTAAAACTCAACTTTTCCGTTTCAACGCTGGACAGAACGATTGGCTCAGAATCAATTGTGGATGGCAACAGCCCTCGTAGCTGCTCTTTCAGTTCATCGTTTACCAAGCTTAAATTAAGCACGACATCTTGAAGAGATTCAACCTGGCTCTGAAGCTTTTCGACCTCTGCTTGTAACTGGGTGATTTGTGCTCGATATTCCGATCGCTGAGACCTTGAGACTGAAATACCGGTCCAGTAGCCTCCTCCTAGGCTTGCGACGATCAGCACGGAGGCGACTGCCAAGACCTTCCATGAGGCTCGAATCAACATTCTCCCACCTATCCTTTGCCCTCGGATTAATTACCCTTCTATCCGATAAATTTAATACCATGGAATAGAACGCGGTGACCAACGATTTTGAACATTTACATGGCATAGTCTCTGAGTTCATCCTCCTTGAAGAAGAGGGCTCGTTTATGATATCTCGGTTAGTCGTCGACTGTCGGGGCTAGAGCCCGAGTTCGTCTAGGAGGTCGATAATCGTCTCGGGTTCCAAGCCATACTTCTCTGCTAGTAGCTGGAGGGTTCGCAGGTCGAGGCTAGGCTCTGACAGCTCGGTCAAAGGTTCAGCGGGTTCTCCCCTGATGTCCAGCCTCAGCACGTCCCACCTCGTGTAGTGGCCGAGGGCGTCGAAGTAGGCCTTCGTATGCCTCCGGTCGTCGGCGTCGAGTTCTGCGTAGATTATCTCCTCCCTGTCGAAGACCGGCTCCTTCAGGTAGACGCCGGCGGGGTTGACGATGCAGCTGCCGCCTGCCGCTATGTTGAAGTCCCTGCAGTATTCGGGCATCTGGTTGTCGGGGATGTACTGGTTGGAGCTGATGACGAAGGTCTGGGTCTCGAAGGCGTACTCCCTGATGGCGTGCTCGAGGTCGCACATGTGGATGGGATCCCCCAGCTGGTATCTCTTCTTGGCCCCCGGGTGCCTGTCCATCACCCACCAACCTGGCCAGACGGCGCAATGGATCTCCTCTCCGAGGACGGCCATGGCCGCCTTCTGCAGGGTCATGTGGTGCTCGTAGCAGACGACTCCGCCGATGACGCCTATGGGGGTGTCGAAGACGGCGAGGTCGGTTGTGTCCCCCATCCCCCAGATTATGCGCTCGGCGTGGGTAGGCATAAGCTTCCTGTGCCTGCCCAATATCTCTCCGTCACTGCCGATGAAGAGGATAGTGTTGTAGAGGGTCTCGCTCCCCACCCGGTCGCTGAGCTCCGAGCAGCCGAGGACCACAATTATGTCCGAGTCACTGGCGGCGTCGCAGAGGACGTCGGTCTCGTCGCTCGGAATCTTCAGGGAGTTCTTCTGGTACTCGACCATGAGGTCCGAGAGACGGGAGATTGGCTGGACGCCCCTCCAGTAAGGGTAACCCGGGATGAAGGTCTCGGAGAAGACCACCAGCCTGGCGTCGGCCTTCCCGGCCTCCTCTATTGTCCTGCAGGCCTTATCCACTGTGGCCTCCTTGTCCATGAATACCGGTGCCACTTGAGCGGTGGCCACCTTAACTTTGTCCAACATCTTGGTTTCAATAGAGAAAAACGGCCTATGTTAAATAAGTAAGTGAGGTTCTTGATGTCGGCTTAACCACGGAAACGTTCTAGCCCTAACGAGCTGTTCGTCGCAATCATAAAAAAAATTACTATTTAATCTCACTTTTTTTGTTTGATTATGACTGCGGTACCAATCATCCAATTTGAGAGATTCTAGTTTAGCTAAGGAACGCCTTTATAGGAGTTTTCCTCTTCTCCTCCATCCGCTCGGAGAATCTTCGATGGACTCGTCGCTTGAGATCGTCAGGGACATCTTCAAGAGTCGGAACATCCAGGTCATTACTCTGACTCAGAGCCTCTTCATGGTAACTGCTACCCTATGGTGGCCCTACTGGAGCAGGTACATCGTCGCCCTGGGGGCGAGTAAGGTCCAGCTAGGTATGATCTTCATGCTGGAGCAGTCTAGCCAGCTCATACTTCAGCTCCCAGGAGGGATCCTCGCCGACAGGCTCGGCAGGAAGAAGGTCATCGTCCTCAGCAGCGTCTTCAGAGCCCTCAGCCCCATCATCTACTTGGGCTTCAGGATCTGGTACATGGTGCTCCCGGGCATGTTCCTGACCCAAGTCGCCAGCATGATGAACCCTGCCGTCAACGCCCTGATAGCCGAGTCGATGCCCACGGAGAACAGGGCAGCCAGCTTCGGCTTCTACAGGATGATGACCTGGATGCCGATGATCTTCACCGCCCTGGTAGGGGGGATGATCGTCGACCACATGGGCATCGTGCCGGGCGTACGGCTCTGCATACTCCTTACCCTCGTGGTTTCGTGGCTCAACGTCCTCCTCAGGTGGAGGTTTTTGGAAGACACCTACGTCCCAGAGCCAACCGGGATAAGCATGAGGCCCAGCCTAAGGGGCTCCATCGAGCTCTTGAGGACCGTGCCCTCGACAGTCTGGACGCTCATCGTCGTCGCTAGCATAAGCAGCTTCTCCGTGAGGACAGCCATGGGATTCATGTACATCTATGCTGAGGAGGTCCTGGGAGTCACAGCGACGCAGTGGGGCGTAATCACCACTGTCGCCAGCGTCGTCAGCACCTTCCTCACCGTGCCCAGTGGACTGCTCAGCGATCGCATCGGTAGGAAGCCGTGTATAATAGTGAGCCGTGTGCTCCAGCCGATAATGATGATCGGGTTCCCACTCTCAACCGGGTTCTGGGGGATACTTGGCTTCAGGCTCCTCGGGAGCGTCGGCGAGGGTTTCGGCGGCACCATCATGGGCATAATGGGCGGACCAGCCTGGCAGGCGCTCGTGGTCGACCTCATCCCCTCGGAGAGAAGGGGGCGTATCCTGGGTCTGATGGGGACCTTGGTCGGCCTCCTCAGTCTCCCCGCGACATGGGTAGGAGGCTACCTCTACGACTATGTATCCCCCGCCTCCCCTTTCTACACGAGCTTCGGCCTGGGCTTGGCGGCCACGATCATCTTCCTCCTCTTCGTGAAGGAGCCTGAGGAGAGATCGAGCTGAACCTTAAACGGAGAATGTACCTTTAAGGAGTCAGAGGGAATCCGAGAAGAAGGCCTTGAGCCTCTCCTCTATCGGCTTCCCCATAGCGTAGACTGCGTGCCCCACACCTGGGAAGAGCTCCAGGGTGACGTCTCCCCCAGCCCTCCTCAGCGCCTCGGCCAGAGGGACCGCGTTCGTGTCTGGTGGGATGTTCACATCCTCGGCCCCGTGGTATATAGCCGTCCGAGGAAGGGGCGATCCAGGCCTCATGTTCTCCAGCCTGGGCAGGGGGTCGCTGCCGGCTATCGCCTCGACGGCCTCGTCGTCCGGAGTATCCTCAGGCAGTCCATACGCCTCGAGGCAGGGGGCCTTAAACTTACGCTCCCTGACCGTCGCCTCAAGGCTCACCACGGCCTGCATGACGGCCACCGCCTTGACCCTACCCGCCAGCGGACCCAGGACCGAGTTCCAGATCAGGGCGCCGCCCAGCCCTCCCCCCATGAGACCGGCTCTCCCTGTGTCCACGTGGGGGCACCCAGCCAATTCCTCGAAGAGGGCGGCGTTCGCCGCCACGGCCTCCGCGTTCCCCCAGTGGTCGCCGGAGGCGTGCGAGCTGGCGATGGCGCAGCCTCCCCCCTCCATGACGGCCCTCAGGTAGGCGACCTTTCCCTCATCCTTCAGCCAGTCTGCGGAGCCCTCCCTGACGTATCCCCTCGCCCCGTGGTGGTGGATCACCAACGGGATGGCCTCATCCCTACGGAAGGATTGGGGCGTCCAGAGGTAGCACCACTCGCCTCCGACCCTGAAGAAGACCCTCTGCTCTCCGTCCTCTAACCTCGGTATCAGCGCAAGACACCCAGTCTAGGCGAGGGATACGAGGATAAAAAAGGTATGCGCGGTCGATGACCAGTCATGTTAAGGGCTTTTCGACAGGACCGCGATGTAGTTGGCCTCACCTGAATCGTAGACCTTATCGACGTACCAGCCGGTTGGCTCCACGACCTCGACGAGCTCATCGAGGCTCACCATGAGGAGATCGAAGTAGTCGTCGAACTCCCCCTCGAAGCCCACCCTTATCCTGACTAGGCCCGGAGGTCTACCCGTCCTCCTGTTCTGCTCGTGGTAGGCTATGTGGACGGGGTTCTCGGTGTTGAGAGGGTCCCTCGTCGCCGCCAGAACGACGCCATCGGCCTTGGTCATCTTGTAGTAGAGCCTGAGGACATTCCTTGTGGCCTCGATGTCCCCGGCTACGCCGAAGTTGTTTCCGTATGTGACGACGGCGTCGAAGTAGCCCTCGGGGAAGTCCAGCATCCTGACGTCCATGAGCCTGCAGTCCCTCACCCCGCGGAGGCACGCCAACTCAACGGCCAGAGGCGAGACGTCGATGGCGACCACCTCCAGCCCCTCCTCCTGCATCCGAAGGGCCTCCCTCCCAGCTCCACAGCCCACGTCGAGGACCCTACCCCAGATCTCCTTCAAGGCGTCTCGCTCGTACTGAGGCCACTCGTCGCTGCCCCTAAAGTAGACCTTTGTGTCGATTACCTCGACAAGGCCGTCGTCCCTCTCGATGACATGCTCGCAGCTCTCCCCCCTGTAGCACGCCATCAAGGCCTTGCCAAATGCGTCCCCCATGCTAGCGCCCTCTATCATAGGAAGATGAAGAACATGTGTTAAAAATGAGTGCGGGCCCTCAGTCCTTGAGCTCGACGACCATCCAGGCCTCGACGGCTATCCACCCTGGGTGGTGCACTGGCAGCGCCGCCCTGGCTGGCTTCCCCTCGGGATCCCCGAAGAGCTCGACGAGGAGGTCTGTAAACCCATTGAGGACTGCGGGCTGGTCCATGAATCCCTCGGCACTGTTGATGAAGCCAACCACTTGGAGGACCTGTTCGATCCTGTCCAGCGATCCGAGGAACTTCTTCAGCTGGGCGAGGCAGTTGAGGCATGTCTCTCTCGCAGCTTGGTAGCCCTGCTCCAGGGTCAACTCCTCCCCGACCAACCCGCGAGGTGTGGTGGGGAAGGGCCCCTGACCGCAAGAGAACGCAATCTTCTCAGTCCACTTAGTTCCTATATAATTCCCCTTTGGAGCAGGCGCCGGTGGTAGCTCGACGCCAATCTTCTTCAACTTATCTTCAATGCTCATGTTAAACCGCCTATACTAACTCTGTAGACATATATCTCCTTTCCAAACCACAATGGAAAGCCTATTATTCTTTCGAGATGTAATTGGAGATCCGTTTGGAAAATGTAAAACGGGCAATCCAGGTCCTACTCGTCTGCGTCTTCACGGCGATGCTTGGCCTCGGCATCGTCAGCCCAATCATGCCCCTCTACGCCCAGGACCTCGGTGCAACTCTCTCCCAGATAGGGCTCCTAAGCTCCGCATGGTCGCTGTCGAGGCTCATATTCTCTACACCGGTAGGCCGTTACTCCGACGTGAGAGGGAGGAAGAAGATCATCGCCGTAGGCCTTCTCATTTACGCCACGGTTTCAATACTCTATACCTTCGCCTGGGACATCACCTCCCTTGTTTCCATTAGGTTCGTTCATGGCCTGGGCTCCGCTATGTCGATGCCCGTTGCTATGGCCTACGCTGCTGAGCTTGCTCCACAGGGCCAGGAGGGGAGATATATGGGCAATATAAATATGGCGATGTTCGCTGGCATGGGCCTCGGCCCCTTCATAGGCGGAACACTGACCGACATTTTCGCCTCGAAGAGTGTTCCCTTCTACGTCATGAGCGCCCTGACAGCCCTAAGTCTTCTCCTGACGCTGGCCTTCCTCCCGGAGGATCGGAAGGAGAGGGAGCTCGCTCAGAGGCCAAAGGCCTCCTTCAGGGAGGTGCTCTCCAATAAAATGCTTAGAGCGACTTTCGTCTATAGAGTGGTGGGAGCTCTCGGAAGGGGCAGCGTCATGGGTTTCCTCGCAATGTACGTCTCAGGCGGTCCCGAGGTCGGGGGCCTCGGGATATCCATCTCCCTGACTGGTCTCATACTATCGGTGGGACAGGTCACTTCGGCTTTCATGCAAAGGCCCTTCGGAGAGCTCGCAGACAGATACGACAAGGTAGTACTCACCCTCTTGGGCGGTTTCCTTGGTGCCGCCGGAATAGCCCTCTTCCCCTTCGCTAAGACCTCCTGGACGGTCTTCGCTGCCATGCTCGTCTTCTCCGTGGGAGGCGCCCTCGGTATGCCCGCCCTCACAGCCCTCGTCGCCATCGAGGGGAGGGATATAGGGGTCGGCACAACGATGAGCGTCCTACAGACCTCCATGAGCCTCGGAATGATCTCAGGCCCTCTAATTTCTGGTATTCTTGGAGAGATGTTTGGCCTCGGGCCCATCTTCTTTGTCGGTAGCCTCATAATGATGATCGGGACAGTTATATTCTACGTCCTGCTGAAGTTCGGCTGAAGGGTAAAGGGATAAATCCCGCGACCGTAAATCCAAGCCCATGTCTCAGGGGCTGAAGAAGAAGCGTTACGAGAACGATTACACCGAGGAGGAGCTTGAGGAGATATACGCGGACATCACTTCCGCTATCACTGTGCCCGTCAACATTACCATCAAGGCTGAGCACAGGGTCCTCGACCTGACCAGGATGGAGGAGATCCTCAGGGATGCGGACAGGATAGTTCTCCAAGACTGCGGCTGCAGGACCGACAAGGGCAACTGCGACGCCCCTCTCGACGTCTGCATAAGCATCGACCAAGCAGCGGAAAGCGAGCTTGAGTTCGAGAGGTACCACCCGAGGAGGGTGACCCTTGAGGAGGCACTCGACGCCCTCAGGCGCAGCCACGAGGCTGGTCTCGTCCACATGGCCTATGTCATGGAGGGCGACGACCGCCCCAAGATCATATGCAGCTGCTGCAGTTGCTGCTGCCACACGCTTTCTGGGCTACTGCGGTTTGGGATCGCCAAGCACGTATTGACCTCGGATATGGTCTCAGAGACCGACCTAGAATCCTGCACTGACAGCGGTGTCTGTGCCGAGCGCTGCGTCTTCGGGGCCAGGGAGATGTTCGATGGGAAGCTTTCCTATGATCCCGAACGATGTTTCGGCTGCGGCCTCTGCGTCAGCACCTGCCCCAACGCCGCGATCAAGCTGGTCAATGGGAATTGAACTTCCTATATTTCCAATTCAATCTATCTTACCGCAGTGGAAGGTCCAGTCGCCCCCGTAGAAGAGCCTGTTCACTATCTCCATGCCACTGTACTCGTCCCCGTGCTGCACGCCCAGAGCCGAGACTGTCGGCCCATCTCTGGCGCCGATGGCTGCACGGATATTGACCAATATAGGCGAGCCGTCTGGGAACTCGCCACCTTCCTCTCGAATACGGCTTTCTCCCCTCGGTTGATCGGTCGGCCAAAGAGCTTCAATTCAAAAATCTTAAGAAAGGCTCGACGCCCTTTTAGCTTTCCCACCGAAACTAATAGGGATGGTCGACCGTTGGAGAATTGAGGCCTCTCTCTTAGAGCACTACACGCGAAGGCCTCTGATGAGGGCCACCGACTTCTACAAGCTCATCTATCAGGGGGTCTTTGGCGTCGGCCACATAATGGGTGGAGACGCCAGAACCTGGCTTTACAGAGAGGCCGAGGCCGTAGACCTCGACGACCGGCCCGAGGAGCCCCTCATCGAGGGAATCTCGCCGGACGGCTCCGTAGTGCGGGTGAACCTTAGACCGTACATCAGGCTGGGCCAACCCCTCGAGAGGCTCTTCAGGGCGATGGAGGAGACGGCCCTGATAGAAGGTAGCGCCGACGAGTTCATGGAGGCTTGGGGGGTGCTGAGAGGCCTGGTGGACTCGGGGGTGATAGACGTCGACCCTGGGGAGCTCGAGGAGCTGGACGAGGAGCTGGACAGGGAGGGATGCAAGCCCCACCACCACTCAGAGGCCTACAGGCAGACGTACAGCCCGGCATACAGGGTCGTTAGGCGGGAGTATCTGGCGGAACTGATTCCCAAGTAACCCGACCGTTCTGCTTCAACACAGAAAAATACTAGTGACAACATATTAGTTGAGATTTCGATGTCGGGCGGATTGAAGGAGATCGCCTTCGAATGGGTTGATGAAAACAGGGATAGGCTCATAGAGATAAGCGACGCCGTCTGGGGTTTCGCAGAGCTGGGATTCGTAGAGTTCAGGTCGTCGAAGCTGCTCTCGGAAGAGCTTAAGGCCCACGGCTTCGAGGTGGAGAGGGGCGTGGCGGGCATCCCTACGGCCTTCGTGGCCACCTGGGGTAGCGGTAGTCCGGTCATAGGCGTCATGGGAGAGTACGACGCACTGCCGGGGCTCTCCCAAAAGCCTCTGCCTCACAAGGAGCCCGTCGAAGAAGGAGCCCCGGGCCACGGCTGCGGCCACAACATCCACGGCGCATCTGGGCTGGGAGGCGTATTAGCCACCAAGGCCGCCATGGAGGAGGCGGGAATAATGGGGACCCTCCGGTTCTTCGGCTGCCCAGCCGAGGAGATGCTCAGCGGCAAGGTCTGGATGGTCCGGGAGGCGGTCTTCGAGGGGGTCGACGCCGTCCTCAGCCACCACCCTGGCTCGATGAACACCGCTAAACTCTCCAGCAGCAACGCCAACAACGCTGCGAAGTTTCACTTCTACGGTAAGACGGCCCACGCAGCTGGCAACCCCGAGCAGGGGAGGAGCGCCCTGGACGCCGTGGAGCTGATGAACATGGGTGTCAACTACCTTCGGGAGCACGTCATACAGGACGCCCGAATCCACTACGTGATCGAGGAGGGGGGCGGCCAGCCAAACGTCGTCCCCGACTACGCTAGGAGCTGGTACCTGATCAGGGCCCCGGAGAGGGACCAGCTGGAGCCCCTATACTCTAGGATTCTCAAGATCGCCGAGGCTGCGGCCATGATGACGGAGACCAGGCTGGAGGTCGAGTTCGTCAAGGGCATCTACAACAAGCTGCCCAACAAGGTCCTAAGCGACCTCGTCCTCGCCAACATGAGGAAGATCGTCCCACCCGAGTACACAGGTGAGGAGATGGCCTTCGCAGAGGAGATAGCGGCTTCGGTGACGCCCCAGGACAAGAGGGACTCCCTGTGGAAGACTAAGAGACCCGGCTGGGAGAAGCTTCTGGATGTCGTTATGGACAGGAGCGTCCCGGAGGACTGGAACGAGGGGAGGGTGAGCCACGGCTCAACCGACGTCTCCGACGTGAGCTGGCACGCCCCAACCATGGAGTTCGGGACCACAACCTACCCCCTCGGGCTGCCCGGCCACTCCTGGCAGATCGTCGCCTGCAGCGGCATGAGCATAGGCCACAAGTCCCTAATCTTCGCCTCCGATGTCCTCGCGGCATCGGCCATAGACCTTCTCACAAAGCCGGAGCTCCTTGTTAAGGCTAAGGAGGAGCTGGAGGAGAGGAAGGCTGGGAGGGAGTACAGGTCTCCCTTGCCTCCAGAGGCGAAGCCACCCCTTGACCAGTGGGCAGAGTAACCCCCTTCCTTTTTACAGAACCGTGAAGCTCTCTGGTGAGATTTTTTTTTAAAAAAAGGGGTTAGAGCTCGTAGGTGTCTCCGGCCTTCATTATGTGGACCTTGACGTCGGAGACCGACTCCACCTTCCTCTTGAGCTCTCCGGGGTCCGTGTCCCATATGTGCATGGGTACTGCGACCTTGGGGTGCATGGCGACGATGGCCTCCGCCGCGTCCTCGTTGTCCATCGTGTAGGTTCCCCCACTGGGTATGAGCAGGAGGTCCACATCCTTGATCTCCTTCATCTCGGGGATGAAGTCCGAGTCTCCCACGTGGTAGACCGTCTTCCCCTCGGCCCTGACCAGGTAGCCCACGCCGAGCCCCTTCGGGTGGAAGGGGTTCCCGGGCGACCTGAAGCGCTTGTAGTTGTACGCCTCGACGGCTTCAATTGTCACCTCGCCGTACGTTGCCTTCTCCCCGGGCTTGAGGCTCTTCACCGGTGCCCCGATCTTCTCCGCGCAGTCGGCAGGGGCGATTATCACGGTCTCCTCCCCCTTGACCATATTCACCTTGGACGGCTCGCAGTGGTCAGTGTGGCTATGGCTCGAGAGGATAAGGTCCGCCTCCTCGTCGTATTCTCCCTGGTAGGGGTCGAGGTAGATGGTCTTGCCCCCGGCCTTCAGCTTCCAGCTGGCATGTCCCAGCCATTTCAGCTCCAATTTTCACACCGAGAAGATATCTGGAGACGCCTTTAATCTGTCTTCTCCTATTAGGAGAGCGATATCGGGAGAGCTCCATCATCTGCGTTTCTTGACGCGGGAGATAATGCCCTTAAATTTTCCTAGGAGACCTTCACCTCTCTCAGCTTCGCTAGAGGTTGGGGTCGTGCATCTTATTTCCAATATCTTGGTCTCTGTCAGCTTCCTGAGCTTCTCCATCTGCCTTCGTGTCCGGTCCCTGTCTCTCCTCACCCTCCTCCGGAGCTTTTCTATCTCTCTGCTATCTCTCATTGGCAGGGTTTCTTCGATCTTTAAAGGAACCTCGGGCAACGGCTTAACGGGGGCTGTCACCTCCTGCGGGAAGGAATTGACAACTGGTTCGACAAGCTTTAGCTCATGGGTCGGTGTTGGTTCCTCAGGTATCTGCTTCTCAGCCACCAGTTCCTCCTGTGGCTCTTGTAGCCCCTCTTTCGCTTGGGACTCCTCTTCCGCCACGGGTTCCTCAGTCTCCTCGGGCTCCTCCTTGTGAGCCTCCTCTTTGACAGACTCATCGACCTTGGGCTCCAAGTCTTCTGGTACCCAATCAGGCACCTCAATCTCAGATAACTCTAAGGCGGGTTCGGGTGGCTCCCTGATGGGCTCCTCTATTATTGGCTCCAGCTCATAGGTGCCGTCCAAGATGCCCTTGAGCTTCGGGACAACATCCTCGATAACTGTCACCAGCAGCTCCCGGTTCTCCCCCGCGGACAGGTCAAAGACTTGTATTTCACCTTCGCTCGTGCTTACGATCAACCTACAATCAGCGTCAAGATAGGCATCCTCAAGCTCGTCTGGACCGGAATGTAGGACGGATGTATCCACGGGTATCCTCCTTAGGGTGCCGGTGATCTCTTTCAGCTTCCCAAAAAGGCTCTCGACGACGACCTTCTCGTCTGTGATGAGCGAGGAGATGATATCGATCTCGCCCTGCACGCCCCTAAGGGCCATGATGACCTCCTCGGCCGATGCTCGTGGATCGTCAAGTGGTTCGATGTCCGCCATGGTCTCGATGAGGCTTGTATCGTTGGAGGCCATATCCACTCTTACCACGTCTCACCTGGCTCTAACTGGCTGGGAAACTCCCCTTGGGCGATATACTTCCAGAGTGGCTTCAATGTGAAGGATGAAATCCGTTTGTATGTAGCGTCTTTCTACTCCCAAGGCAGTTCTTACTTGTCCCGCTGGCTCTCGACGTCTGCATCAGACTTCCACTCATCCCCTTCAAGGTGCGGGAGACGCTGGCGAAGAAGACAGCTACGAGACAACCATAACCTAGGAGAACTTGTAAAGACGCTTCAAACCCCCTTGAGCTTAAAATAATTAGTTTTTTTTTAAAAAAAAATAAAATTAATATATTATAAAGCATCTTCAAAAACTAAATCTTAAATACGTATGGATTAGATTTCCTTATGCATCGCGCAAAGTCAGCGCGGTCATTGGAGAAAACAAGTAATGAGTGATATTTCTCCGAACACTGAGTACTTTGGTTGGATCGGTAAAGTTCTCGACGTCAACTTGACGAAGGGTGAGGTTAAATACAAGCCTTTAGACACCGTCTGCCAAGATTTTCGCGACTATGTGGGAGGGAGGGGTCTCGGTGTAAGAATGTTGTTCAACGAGGTTGGACCTGAGACCGACCCTTTGGGACCCGAAAACGTCTTGATTTTTTCCACCGGACCTCTCACAGGGACATCGGTCTCCGGTTCCGGCAGGTACTGCGTCGTTACCAAGTCTCCCCTAACCTATCCAAAGGTGCCTAAATCCGAGGGAAAGTCGGGGACCGTCGTCGATGCCCATTCGGGCGGCGATTGGTCCGAAGAGATGAAAAATACGGGGTTCGACGCCATCATCGTCAGGGGGAGATCCAGAATACCCGTTTACCTCTGGGTACATAACGGCGAGGCCGAGATAAAGGCAGCCGATCAGATCTGGGGTAAGGGAACCTCCGATACCACTGCATCGATAAAGGAGGAGTTAGGAGACTCATACGTCAAGGTCGCCTGCATCGGACCGGCTGGGGAGAACCTGGTGAGGACGGCCTGTATTATAAACGACGCCGACGACGTAGGACACGGCAGGGCTGCTGGCAGAGGCGGTGTCGGGGCCGTCATGGGCTCCAAGAACCTCAAGGCCATCGCCGTCAGGGGCATGCTCGACATCGGTATCGCGAGGAGGGGCGAGTTCGGGAGGGAGGTAAGAGACATCTCCATCAAGCTCAGAGAGGACCCCGTATGCGGGACGACCCTGCCGCTCTATGGGACTGAGGTACTCTACAACGCAATAAACGGGGCCGGGCTCCTCCCGACGTGCAACTTCCAGTGGGGGATGTTCAAGAGGAGATACGCCCCTCCTATGTCACTATAGGGAAGGGCGAGGGACCCGAGTACGAGACCACTTGGGCCTTCGGGGCCACGTGCGGAGTCGACGAAATAGCCGCCATAGAGGAGGCAAACTACCTCTGCAACGAACTAGGGCTTGACACTATATCGACGGGGAGCACCATCGCCTCCGCCATGGAACTCTGCCAGCGTGGGCATTTGGGGCTTCCCGGATACGAAGAGGGTGACAACCCCTTCGGCGACGGGGAGCTCGTAGTCAACCTCGTTAGGATGATGGCTCACAAGGATGGCGTCGGCGGAGAGGTGGCCGAGGGATCATATAGACTAACCTCTAGGTACGGGCATCCGGAACTATCGATGTCAGTAAAAGCGATGGAGTTGCCAGCCTACGACCCGAGGGGTGCCCTAGCGCACGGCTTGGCGTACGCCACGTCGAACAGGGGCGGATGCCACGTCAGAGCGTACCTGATTGCCGCCGAGATCATGGCCCATTACTGCGGGCTCGGGCCCCCTGACATAGACGAGGCAACGAAGGAATACAGGCTCTCCAAGGATGGCCCCAAGACAGATCTGGTGTTGACCTTTCAGGACCTCACGGCGGCGATAGACAGCCTGGACCAGTGCCTCTTCACGGTCTTTGGTATAGGCGCCGACGATTACGCGAAAGTGTTATCGGCCGTGACCGGCATCGAATACACAGCTGACGACATCCTAAAGGTGGGGGAGAGGGTATGGAACTTGGAGAGGCTCTTCAATCTAAGAGAGGGATTCATGAAAGACGATGATAGGCTGCCCCCTCGCTTGGAGGACGAGCCGGGGAGAAGAGAACCCTCATGCCGCCTGTAGAAGTACCACCCCATGGGACCATAAAGGAGCAACCGTCCTCGGGCAGCGTTATTCCCCTCCCAGAGATGTTGCCTGTATACTACGAGAAGAGAGGCTGGAGCCCTGACGGAATACCAACTGACGAGAAATTGAGGTCACTAGGGCTAGACTGGGTTAATAATGATCCGTAACCAACCTAAAATATATCCCTTTTTTTCGTTGCTCTGGCAGAAAATACATTTAACCTATTTCGATGTGCGTACCGTGCTTGATAAAAGTGAGCTGTCTTTGTCTCATCACATAATGCATCTCCGTAACAGATATTTGCAGAGAATTTTCAACATAGCGAAGAAGGATTTTGTCCACGCCAAACTCCTGAACTCCTTTCCCAAAGCGAAGGGGGAGATACTCTTAGAGGTCATGACGAGGGACTCCGATGAGTTCTACTCACGATGATCTCCGAAAGGCTCAGGAGGGCAATGGATCCTCTCGTAGCCCCTACCGATAGAGAAGGGCTTCAGGGGGAACATTGCGGAGCTTTTTCACAAGGACATGACCGCCGAGGAGTACCTGAACTCACTCGTAGTCAGCTGCTTGTAGCATGATGTACTAGAGGTCTGTGACGCGATAACTAGGAAGTCTGAGTTCATGATAGTCTACGCATAAGCTACTACTTCGACCTGTGATTGTTTAGACGTTCTTCGAGTTCCAGAGCCTGATCAGAGAGCTTGCAGGTGATTAGGTCTTGGGTAATTACACCTATGAATGGGAGCAGTGATCGGGAACACAGTAGGAATGGCGTTCAGATAACTGGCGGGGAGGATATACAGGGTCCGAAGATCGTCAACCCGGCGAGGCCTTTAAGACCCGTTCATATAGAAACAGGGTTATCAGAGACCTCGAATCCAACTATAGTGATACTCAATCTCTGAGACCATCTGATGCGCCGGTGGAGTCAACTCGATGAAAATCATAATCCAAGGAGCCGCTGAGCACAACCTGAAGGATGTGAACGCCGAGTTCGGCGAAGGCCTCACGGTCGTCACGGGGGTCTCAGGCTCGGGTAAGACCTCCCTAGTCTTCGACACCCTCTACCACGAGGCAAGGCGCCGGTTCCTAGACGCCTTCTCCGTGGGCACCCCCAGCTCTAGGCTGAGGCC